>OJBX01000005.1_pt1 | contig 271210 bp, 244 predicted proteins | sample 1590751 | NCBI WGS metagenome assembly OJBX01 (sample SAMN05416780, study PRJEB24817) | seawater metagenome | isolation source: Sea water | place: Canada:Atlantic | collected 2013-07
TTTTTTGTCAGCTTAAGTGAGAGCTGACGAATATCGGCAGTTATTCAGACCTTCCCTAATGCTGCTATGCAATCAGCCTCTAAAGATAAAGCATAGTGGCAATTAAGATCAGTGCCGAAGATTTCTTTACTTTTGGTGCTTCCATGAAAACGATGTCGTAAGCTTGGGACAATTAATGTCCACCCCGCCAGAAGCGCAGGATCTGCTATGGATAAGAAGGCTCTCAGTGAGCGCGATATTTGTACCAAGTTCATTACTCCTGCGCTGGAGCACTCTGGGTGGGACATCCAAACGCAGATTCGCGAAGAAGTGACCTTCACTGCCGGACGGATTATCGTTCGCGGTCGGATGCATACACGGGGTAAAAAGCGCCGGGCGGATTACCTGCTGAGCTATCAGAAAAATCAGCCGATCGCGGTCATCGAGGCAAAAGACAACCGCCATAGCCTGGGTGATGGCATGCAGCAGGCGCTGGCCTATAGCGATGCGCTCGACGTGCCCTTTGTCTTTTCCAGTAACGGCGATGGCTTCCTATTCCATGACCGCACCGGGCTTAGCGGGCAAACCGAAACCACCCTCACGCTGGCCGACTTTCCCTCGCCTGAAACCCTGTGGCAGCGCTACTGCCAATACAAAGGCATTCAGCCCGATGCTCGCCCGGTGGTGGAGCAGCCCTATTACGATGACGGCAGTGGCCGAAGCCCGCGTTATTACCAGCGCATTGCCATCAACCGCACTGTCGAAGCCGTTGCACGGGGTCAGGATCGTATACTGCTGGTGATGGCCACCGGCACCGGCAAGACCTTTACCGCGTTTCAGATCATCTGGCGGCTTTGGAAGTCTCGACAGAAGAAGCGCATCCTGTTCCTTGCCGACCGCAATATCCTGGTCGACCAAACCAAGAACAACGACTTCAAGCCTTTCGGCCAAGCGATGACCAAGGTCACCAACCGTACGGTGGATGCCTCTTACGAAATCTATCTCTCGCTGTATCAGGCGGTGACCGGCAGCGAAGAAGAGCAGAACATCTACAAGCAGTTCTCGCCAGACTTCTTCGACCTGATTGTGATTGACGAGTGCCATCGGGGCAGCGCAGCGGAAGACTCCGCTTGGCGCAAGATTCTTGATTACTTCAGCGCAGCAACGCATATCGGCTTAACCGCCACGCCCAAAGAGACCAAGGAAGTCTCCAACATCGATTACTTCGGCGCGCCGCTTTACACCTACTCGCTCAAGCAGGGCATTGAGGATGGCTTTCTGGCCCCTTACAAAGTGGTGAGGGTGGATATCGACAAGGATCTACAAGGCTGGCGGCCCAGCAAGGGCCAGCGGGATAAGCTTGGCCAGGAGATTGAAGACCGCATCTACAACCAGAAAGATTTCGATAAACAGCTGGTACTGGAAAATCGCACCACTCTGGTGGCGGCCAAGATTACCGAGCTGCTGGAAAGCAGCGACCCCTATCAGAAAACCATCGTCTTCTGTGAGGATATCGATCACGCCGAGCGTATGCGTCAGGCGTTGGTCAACGCCAACCCCAAGCGCGTAGCTGAGAATCGTAAATACGTGATGCGGATTACCGGCGACGAGCAGGAAGGCAAGGCCGAACTAGATAACTTCATCAACCCGGAAGAGCGCTACCCGGTGATTGCCACCACCAGCAAGTTGATGACCACAGGCGTGGATGCCCAAACCTGCAAGCTGATCGTGCTCGACCAGCGTATCCAGTCGATGACCGAGTTCAAGCAGATTATCGGCCGTGGTACGCGTATCAACGACGATTACCACAAGCACTGGTTCACCATTCTGGATTTCAAGAAAGCCACCGAACTGTTTGCCGACCCGGATTTCGATGGCGAGCCGGTACAGGTCTATCAGCCCTATGCCGATGACGCCTCCATTGTGCCAGCGGATGAGCAAGACGGCGCATTAGATGAAAAACAGGCAGGCTCACAAGATACAGCAGACACAGCCGCAAAAGGCGTTGAGACCGACTGGGCCGAGTACGAGGTAGACAGCAACGAGGTGGACGACAACGCCACTTGGGAATCTGACGATGCGGGCGGCTTGGATATCACCGAAGGGCCGGAACCCCGTCGGAAATATGTGGTAGATGACGTGGAAGTGAGCATTGTCGCCGAGCGGGTGCAGTATCTAGGGCCGGATGGCAAGCTGATCACCGAAAGCCTGCGTGACTACACCCGCAAGCAGGTAAAAGCCCAGTTCGCCTCCCTGGATGCGTTCCTGCGCCGCTGGCAGGATGCCGAGCGCAAGCAGGTAATCCTCGATGAACTGGCCGAGGAAGGCATCTTCTGGGATGCCCTGGTGGCCGAACTTGGCCAAAAGTGGGGCGAAGAGCCCGACCCCTTCGATGTGATTTGCCATATCGCCTTCGACCGTCCACCGCTGACCCGCCGCGAGCGTGCCGAACAGGTCAGAAAGCGCGATATTTTCAACCGCTATGAAGGCCAGGCCCGCCAGGTGCTTGAATCCTTAGTGGACAAATACGCCGACTCAGGTATTGCCCCGATCGAAGACCCCAAGATACTGACGCTGGACCCTTTCAGCCAGTTAGGTGCGCCGATGGAACTGATCAACGCCTTTGGCGGCAAAGCGGGTTATATACGTGCTGTTCACGAACTCGAAGATGAGTTGTACGCCTAGAATTTAAAGGAAACCAGCAAGCATGTACGCTTACATTTACAGCGGTGAAACGGCTGTTGAAACACTCCCTTCGCTTACTATTGACAAAAAAAGCATCAATTTTTTTATAAAACCGTTGATGGCCGGTAGTCAATTCCAGCAGCAGATCCAAGGCCCCGAGACGTGGCAGCTGACGTTTTTCAAGCAGACCAAGTTCTCCATTACCCTGACCGTACGTTTATATGAAAAACCGTTATCGTCTGATGAATAGAACTGTATTGCGAAGGCAGCTTGGTTCAATAACGAATTCCAGACGGCTAACAACGAGCAGTTCTCATATGCCATGTCACAGTTTTTGAGGGGTTCTGGTGCGCTTTCGTTAGATCAGCTTATGCCCACAACTCAGGCTCGTTACTTGGTCAATGACCGTAGCGGGTTGGCTTATTTTTCTGCTAGTGCGGATCAGTTTAAGCGTGTTGTACTCTGTCAGGCGCTTGCAGTGGCTTATAGTCAAGTAATGAGCCAATGTATGGAGCAGCTGAGCACCACTCTCAAAGGTAAAAAGTACAGTGAGATACTGACGCTTTACGAGCAGATACTCTTCTTCAATGCCTCCGACTATTTTTCACTTCCCGTTAAATTAGAGCGTCACGAGCTTTTTACCGTTTGGAAGTTGGTCCGTGACCACTGGCATCTTAATGAGCTAAATCGCGAGCTGACCGGCCAGCTTTCCAGTGTAGCGACTTTCCTTCAGGGATACCGTGATAGGGTCGAAATGAAATCTCGTCAAGAAGAGCGCCAACGACAATACCAGCGAGAAAAAGACCAAGAACGGCGAGATAAGCAGGCGACGGAAGCTCGGGGGGAAGAGCGCGAACGGCGGCGTAAAAGAGAAAGAGACGAAGACCGTATTCGCCAGCAACGTGAAGAGGAACAACGGGAAGCTGAAAAAGCCATCGCAGAGCGTGAGGCGAAACGAGATCGCAAGATTAACTACGCTATCGGCTTTGCTAGCCTTCTACTCACTTTTTTATCAATTGTTTCATTGGTCGAGTTAACGCCTGAGCACTTCAGTCAGGCTTACAAAAACTGGGTTACTCCTGTCATCGAAAATATAAGCGATACCGAATGAGCATTTCCACCACCATTAAATCCATCCAAGACATCATGCGTAAAGACGTGGGCGTTGACGGCGACGCCCAGCGTATCGGCCAGCTCGTGTGGCTACTGTTTTTAAAGATTTTTGACGACCGCGAGCAAGAGTGGGAAATGTTCAGCGATGACTACCGCTCGCCGATCCCCGAGCCGCTGCGCTGGCGTAACTGGGCCGCCGACCCGGAAGGCATGACCGTGAAGAGCTCAAGGATTTTATCGATAACACCCTTTTCCCCGGCCTGCAGCGGCTACAGCCCCAGGGTAACGATATTCGCGGTGTGGTGATTCGCAATGTGTTCGAGGATGCCTATAACTACATGAAGTCTGGCCAGCTTATGCGCCAGGTGATCAACCGCCTGCAGAGCGGCGTCGACTTCAACAAGTCCGCCGAGCGCCACGAGCTGGGCGAACTCTACGAACAGATCCTCAAAGACCTGCAAAGCGCGGGCAACGCTGGTGAGTTCTACACCCCGCGGGCGGTGACCGAATTTATGGTCAATCGAGTCGACCCCAAGCTGGAAGAAAGCGTGATGGACCCTGCCTGCGGCACCGGTGGCTTTCTGACCTGCACCATTGAGCACAAGCGCCGCCATTACGTGAAAACGCCGCAGGATGAACAGACCCTGCAGAACAGCATCCACGGGGTTGAGAAAAAGCCGCTGCCGCACCTGCTGGCCACCACCAACATGATTCTGCATGGCATTGAAGTGCCCAACCAGATCCGCCACGACAACACCCTGGCCCGCCCGCTGCGCGATTGGGGGCCGAAAGAGCGGGTGGATGTAATCGTGGCCAACCCGCCCTTTGGCGGCATGGAAGAAGATGGCATTGAAACCAACTTCCCCAGCGCTTTCCGCACCCGGGAAACCGCTTACCTGTTCATGACGCTGTTTATCCAGCTGCTGAAAAACACCGGCCGCGCCGCTGTGGTGCTGCCGGATGGCTTTCTGTTTGGCGAGGGCATGAAAACCCGCCTGAAAGAAAAGCTGCTGGAGGAGTGCAACCTGCACACCATCGTGCGCCTGCCCAACGGCGTGTTTAACCCCTACACCGGCATCAAGACCAACCTGCTGTTCTTCACCAAAGGCAAATCCACGGAAACCGTGTGGTACTACGAACACCCATATCCCGAAGGCTATAAAAACTACAGCAAGACCCGCCCGATGAAGTTTGCCGAGTTTCAGACAGAAATCGACTGGTGGGGCGATGAAGCCGATGGCTTTGCCAGCCGTGAGGAAACCCATCAGGCCTGGAAGGTCTCGATTGATGAGATCAAGGCGCGTAACTACAACCTGGATATCAAGAACCCCTGGCAGGGCGAAACCATCACCCACGACCCGGAGTAACTGCTGGCCCAGTACCAACAGCAGCAGGCGGAAATTCAGGAACTGCGCGACCAGCTGAAAACCATCCTCGGTGATGCGCTGACCCGTGATGCAGGAAAGCAGGCATGAGCGCGCATCAACTGATCACCGACCATCTGGATCTATGGACTGAGGCGGTCACTAAAAAATCCACGGCAGGTCGAGGGAGCAATGGCAAGGTTGAGCTGACAGGCATCAAGAAGCTACGGGAGCTGGTTCTGGAACTGGCGGTGCGTGGAAAGCTGGTGGAGCAAGATCCTGATGATGAGCCTGCCAGTGTGCTGCTGGAAAAGATCAGTGCTGAAAAAAATAAACGAATCGAAAGAGGGAAAATCAAAAAACCGAAAAAGCACCCTGCCATAGATGATGCGGAGTTATCGTTTCAAATACCCTTCTCATGGAAGTTTATTCGGTTGGGAGATGCAGTTGACATCATTCGGGGCATCACCTTTCCCGCAAGTGAAAAATCGAATTCTCCTGCTGCCGGGCGACTCGCATGTTTACGTACAACAAACGTTCAAGACACCATTGAGGTGGATGATCTGCTTTACATCAAGGAGTCGTTCGTCACCAAGAACTCCCAATACATCCAGAAGAACGACATTGTCATGTCCATGGCCAACAGCAGAGAGCTCGTGGGGAAAGTGGCCTTTGTCGAAGAACAGCCCGAAGGGCCGATGACGTTTGGTGGTTTTCTGGGAGTTTTGCGGCCGACCCTTATTCATCCGAAGTTCTTAATGGCTGTTTTACGAGCACCTCACTCAAGAAAAACGCTGATTGGTAATGCCAGTCAAACAACGAACATAGCTAACATCTCGATAGGTAAGCTGAATCCCCTGGTAATAGGCTTGCCGCCACTTGAAGAACAAAATCGCATCGTCCAGAAAGTCGATGAACTCATGGCTCTCTGCGACCGGCTGGAGCAGCATACCAGCGACCAACTCGACGCCCACGAAACCCTCGTAGATACACTACTTGGCACTCTGGCCCAATCCGACAACGTCACCGAACTGGCCGACAACTGGGCGCGCCTGGCCGAGCACTTCGATACGCTGTTCACCACCGAACAAAGCATCGACAAGCTCAAGCAAACTATTCTGCAACTGGCAGTGATGGGGCGGTTGGTGGAGCAGGATGCGGGGGATGAGCCGGCTACAAAGCTACTCACGAGCATCGAGCTTCGCAAACAGGATCTCGTGAAAGCGAAAAAGATTAAGTTTCCGAAGAAGCTTCCGGCTATCACGTTAGAAGAGGAGGCTATCTTCGAAATCCCCCGAAACTGGCAGTGGGTTAAGTTTGGCGAACTTGGTATTTTCATTAATGGTGATAGAAGCAAGAATTATCCTAATAAGGACGAGTACGTGGAACGCGGTGTGGCTTGGATAAACACCGGCCACATCGAGCCAGATGGAACGCTGACCCGACATCACATGCACTTCATTACACGCGAGAAATATGACTCCTTGCGAAGCGGGAAAATTGAACCTACCGATCTAGTGTACTGCCTTCGCGGCGCAACATTCGGAAAAACGGCCTTTGTGATTCCCTATGAAGAAGGAGCTATTGCCTCGTCCTTGATGATAGTGCGTCCATACCTTCCTGCGATGCGCAGCTATATCTATCGCTATCTAACCAGCCCGTTTGGCCGTAGCCAAATTTTTAGGTTTGATAATGGCTCAGCACAGCCAAACCTGTCAGCAAACAGTGTGATGATGTACGCCTTTCCGTTACCACCACTCGAAGAACAGCGCCGCATCGTCAAAAAAGTCGATGAACTGATGGCCCTCTGCGACCAACTCAAACAGCGCCTGACCCAGGCCAGCGACACCCGCTGCCAGCTGGCGGGAGCGGTGGTGGAAGGGGCCCTGGAAGGATGACCGACTACACCAAGCCCTGGCTCAGCCACTTGGAGCAATTACAGCAGCTAAAAGATCGTGGCCTAACGGTGACAGACGAACAGCGTGCGCTGGCGCATCTCCAGCGGATTGGCTATTACCGGTTGAGCGGGTATTGGTTTGCTTTTCGTCAGCGCTCAGGCGTAGGCACGCCTTTAAATAAAAACGGTAAGCGGCTGCTTAAAAAAGGCAAAACGGATTACCTAGCGTTAGATATGTTTAAGCACGGCACCACCTTTCAGCAAGCCGTCGATCTTTACGTGTTCGATAAGCGGTTACGCCTACTGGCACTGGATGGCCTGGAGCGTATCGAAGTGGCGCTGCGGGTAGACATCGCCCATACCCTGGGGCGGCTTGATCCGTATGCCTATTTGACCCCTTCACTGCTGCATGATGAGTTTGCCAATAAGATTGACCAGAAAACAGGCGTCACGCCCTTGCATAAATGGCAGGAAAATCATGCGCGCTTAATTAACCGTTCTCGGGAAACGTTTATTGAGCACCATAAAAAGAAGTACGGGTTACCGTTGCCGATATGGATAGCCAGTGAAGTGTGGGACTTCGGTACGCTTTCCCATCTGTTCGGTGGAATGCGTGAACAAGAGCAGGATGCTATTGCAGCGCGCTATGGTATTAGCAATGGGCGCGTATTTGCTTCCTGGCTTCGCAGCTTGAACTATTTACGCAATGTGTGTGCCCATCATAGCCGGTTATGGAACCGCAATATGGCTGACCAGCCGCGCAAGCCTAGCCATGGTGAAGCTAACCCGTTTTTTCAGGGATGGCAGAATGCCCACATTCAAGCGCGCCCTTTCCTGCTGCTCTGCATTGTTCAGTTTCTATTGATGACGGTGAATCCCACCAGCACATGGTGGACTCGCTTGGCAGATTTACTAAACAGTTTTCCGGACTTGCACGACGTAGGCCTAAACCTAAAAGGGATGGGCGTGATAGAGGGCTGGGAGCAATGGGAGTGGACAGGAAGGCAATAAAAAACCCCTAAGCAACTCGACTGCGTGGCAGTCTTATCGATAGGGGCCGTGTTGATGTGAATACTAGGCCCCTGTACCGCATAATGCAACACAATATGCACTGCCATATGCAGCGCATTGCTACCTCAACAGGCATCAAACTGACATGGCTATCGAACAAGGCATCTGGAAGCTTGCGAGTGCCCCGGGCGCGTTACCGCAGAAGTTACGCCCATCAGGTATGGCGGACGAGGGTTTGCTGGAAGAGCAGATTATGCAGGATGTCTCGATTCTGAATCGGGATTGGCTGCTGATTGGTCGTCAGGTACGCACTGGCTTCGACAAGCTGATTGACCTGCTTGCTGTGGATGCCAATGGTACGGTTATCGTGATCGAGCTTAAGCGTGATAAGACACCTCGTGACGTGGTGGCTCAGGCTATCGATTACGCTCCGTGGGTGGTGACGCTCGCGGATTATCAGTTGATCGATATTTACCAGCAGTTTGCGGAGCGTTATGCGCGTCCACACGCTTCGTTGGGTGAGGCATTTGAAACCAAGTTTGGTATTTCACTCGATACTGTCACGCTCAATGATAATCATCAGATGGTCGTGGTGGCCACGGAGCTAGATGCCAGTAGCGAGCGGATTATCAACTACTTGAATGAGCATGCCCAGCTATCGATCAATGCTCTGTTCTTTAGTGCGTTTGAGGATAACGGCAACCGTTATCTCAGTCGCGCTTGGATGATCGACCCGGATGAGCCGACTAAACCGGTCGCAAGAAAAGCCAATAAAGAGCCCTGGAATGGGGAGTTTTACGCCTCCTTTGGTGATGATCGGCCCTGGGAACTCGCACGGCGTTTGGGCTTTATCGCAGGCGGTGGCGCCGCGTGGTACTCCAAAACGCTTTCTATGCTTTCAGAAGGTGACCGTATTTGGGTCAATATCCCGAAAACGGGTTATATCGGGGTTGGCGAAGTGATTGGAGAGCGCTGCCGTGCCACGGAATATCACTTTGAAACAGAAAGCGGCGCCAAAACACTGTTGGAGCTCGCTTCGGCCAGCGAGTACCCGCACCTTTATCGAGTGCTTGATGACGAGGTTGAGAGCGCCGAGTACTTGGTACCAGTACGCTGGCTTTATACAGCAGAGCGCAGCCAAGCGTTCAGCGAAGTGGGTTTATTCGGTAACCAGAATACGGTCTGCAAGCCCACCACGCCTAAGTGGTCGCATACCGTCGAACGACTTAAGCAGGTATGGGATTTAAATAGTAGTGACAGATTAGCAGCGCTATAACGCTTTATTTCATTATCGTGGATTGTGTCTGTCAATGGGATAATAGTGGTTTGCGATTGCTCACAAACCATTGTTTTTGAAGCCTAACCCTCCAGCTTCAACTCTTCCTATCTAGGTAGGCTGCCTGCCCGTACTTCGCTGGGATCCTCATGCATGAGGCCGCGGTAAAGCGCAAACACCAGAATAAACATCAGCAGGCCGACCATGGTGATGACTTCCTGGAATGCGGTCAGCCCGGCATCGCCTGTCAGCACGATGAGCATGGTGGCCAGCATGCCTTCGGAAACGCCCCAGAAAACCCGCTGGTGCCAAGGGCCTGGATCTGCGCTGCCGGTACACAGCATATCGACGACCAGTGAGGCGGAGTCTGATGAGATGGCGAAGAAGATGGCGACGATCAATGCGCTTACCCCTGGATTAATAGGGGTGCAAAGCGTGTTAATGGCTGTTGAGTTAACCCGTACAGCGATTGGGTTGAACTCTGGGCGCAGTTCCTATTCTGTTCTTGCTGCTTTATTGAGCAGAATACTACTCATTAATTCTTCATAAAGCTTATTCTGTGCGCTAAACTGCTCATATTGAGTGCCTATCTGGATATCTTGAGCACTACACTGCGTACAGGTGACGCTTGAAACTGACAGTACAGATTCATTTTGATCAGGCTTGGCACGATGCGGCTGAATTATCGTTACCTGCCCCAGAGCAGGGGGCGCGAGGGCCGTCGCAGCTGCGCTATATAACCGATTATGCCGTCGAAAGGCTCTTTCAAGACGACCTGAACGCCTGCAGCCTGCTATTGCCTGTCGAGCTAATGCTGACCCACGAGTCTCCGCGTTGGTTTGGTTTTCTGGAAGATATTATGCCGGCCGGCGCTAGTCGCCGCTTCTGGGTGGATTATCTCGGGCTTCACGATTTGCCAGCGGGGCGTCAGGATGCCGAGTTGCTGGCACATGGCACCATCGCGCCAGTGGGTAATCTGCGTATCAAAGAAGCGGTGCCCGATGCTGACTCCAAGAACACGCTAGAAGAGCGGCGTTTCCCGATTCAAAGCGTCGTAGAGCGTCAGGGTGATTTTCTGGAGTACGCCCAGCAGATGGGCGCGGCCAGTGGCGGCGCTACCGGTGCTGGTGGTGAGGCACCCAAGCTGCTGCTTAGGCTCACCGAAGATGAGCAGGTTTGGATCGATACTTGGCAAGATGACTCTCATCAGCCTGATCTGCCTATGCTAGTGAAATTTCCACGGGGTAGCCGCTCTAGTGACGATTGCGACATCTTGCGCGCCGAGTACCATTACTATCAGGAGTTGGCGTCGCTTGGTGTCGAAACTATCAACGCCGCGCAAATGCGTCTGGTCGAAGGCGAGCGCTACCCCTCTCTATGGCTGCCTCGCTTTGATATGAATTACGCCGACGGGGCCTGGGTTCGCTATGGTTTGGAATCCGTTTACTCATTAATGACCGTAGCGCCGGGCAGCTTTCTCCGCCATGGCGATACGCTCCGTCAACTTGTTAGCCTGCTGCGCGCCCAATATCGCGTGCGAGAAGGGCAGGAGGAATTCGATAGCGAAGCGTTTGTGCTGGAGTGGGTCAAGCGTGACCTGCTTAATATTGCCTTTGGTAACTCCGACAACCATGGCCGCAATACGGCTTTGCTCAAGCGTCCCGAAGGTATTTGGCTTGCCCCCGTTTATGACTTCGCACCTATGAAGGCTGACCCCGAAGGGGTAACGCGTACCACCCAGTGGGGGCCACCTCTGGAAATTGGGGGAGACTATAACTGGCCCGCCATTGCCGATTCGCTGTCAGATTTAGTTGCACCGAAACGCGCAATGGTTGAGCTTAGCAAGCTGGCAGCGGGGCTGAAAGGGTTAGACGAACGCCTGGCCGCTCGCGGTGTTCCTGCTCGTATCCTGAACATGCCCGCCGTCGGCTTGCGCACTCTTGATACTCGGCTCAAGCGCTGGGGGCTGTTATGAAAAAACACGCTTCTGATGATCGCGAAGCGGCGTTAGTGACGCTGCTGAAACGCTTTTATGCGGGCGAACTCACCGAAGGGCATTTGTTACGTGCCTTGAGGCGGGATGTGCTGGGGCTGAATCAAACCCGTTATGCCACATTGGTGGGCATCAGCCGACGTACCCTATCGGATATCGAAGGCGACAAGAGCAACGTTACCCTGGAGGTGAAGACCCGTGTCTACCGGCCGCTAGGCCTGGAAGTGAGTCTGTTGCCTCGCAAACGTTCGCTGTTAGAGCAGGCGCTAGTACCTACTGAATGAACCAGAGTCTGCTTAGTCTAGAAAGGTAGAACGCTATTGATGTGTAATAGGGGCCTGCGATTTCGCAGGCCCCTGTTGTGCGTCGCCTAATCCTCCGGCTTCAACTCTTCCTGCTTAGGCGGTGTGCCTACTCTTACTTCAGTGAGTTCCTCATGCATGAGGCCGCGGTACAGCGCGAACATCATGATAAATACCAGAATAAACATCGGCAGGCCGACCACGGTGATGACTTCCTGCAATGCGGTCAGCCCGGCATCGCCTGCTAGCACGATGAGCATGGCGGCCAGCATGCCTTCGGATACACCCCAGAAAACGCGCTGGTGCCAGGGGCCTGGGTCGGCGCTGCCGGTACATAGCATATCGACCACCAGGGAGGCGGAGTCTGAGGAGGTGGCGAAGAAGATGGCGACGATTACCACTGCCAGGCCTTGAATCAAGGTCGCGGCGGGGAAGTTATCGAAAAACGCGAACATGGCGAGGGGGATACTTTCGGCCACGGCATTGGATAAGGTACCTGCTTGATCGCCCATGGCTTCTCGGGCCACCGCCCCAATGCCATCGATCTCCATCGCCGACCAGCCGAAGATCGCAAACCAGATCAGCGTAAAAATAGAGGGGGCGAACAGCACGCCGAGTACGAACTCGCGAATGGTTCGTCCGCGGGAAATGCGCGCAACGAAGATGCCGATAAACGGCGACCAAGTAACGGTCCAGGCCCAGTAGAACACCGTCCAGCTGCCTTGCCATCCCCAGCCACTGCCGTCATCACTGGTATAGCGCGCCAGCGTGTCATTCCAAAACGCCATGGGCAGCAGGTTGGATATATACAGGCCAAAGGTTTCGACCACGGCACGTAACAGGAATACCGTCGAGCCGGTAAACAGCACGAACAGCAGTAGGCCTACGGCCATGCAGATATTGATATTGGAGAGCCGTTTTACGCCGGAATCCAGCCCCGCGATGATCGATCCCACGGCCACGGAGGTCAGCACGATGATGATGAGCACCTTGGTAAACACGGCGTTCGGCACACCAAACAGTTCCGTTAACCCCGCATTGATCTGTTGAGTGCCCAGGCCGACAGACACCGCCACGCCGAACAGCGTGCCGAGAACGGCAAAGATATCCAGTGTCTTACCGATAGGGCCGTGAATGCGCTCGCCTAATAGCGGGAAGAACACCGAGCTGAAACGCATGGGTAGGTTGTAACGGTAGATAAAGTACGCGAACGCCAGCCCCGGCATGGCGAAAATCGCCCAGGTATGCAGGCCCAAGTGGTAGATCGAAAAGCTCATGGCGTCGTCAGCGGCGGTTACCGAGAAGGGCTCGACGCCTGGCCTTGGGGGCGTGGCGAAGTGGGATATCGGCTCGGCCACGCCCCAGAACATCAGCACCGTGCCGATACCGCCTGCGAACAGCATCGCGAACCAGGAGGCGTTGGTATAAGCCGGTTTCGCATCATTACCACCCAGGCGAATGGCCCCGAAACGGCTGATGGCTATCCACAACAGAAACGCCACCCAGCTAGTCACCCCAAAAATAAAGAACCAGCCCAGGTTCGTAACGATCCATTCCCGACCCGCGCCAAAGGCTTCGCCGATCGGGCCTGGCGCAATCAGCAGCGCCACTAGAAAAATGATCATGATCCCTGCGGAGGTAAAAAAAATGGTGGGATCCGTCTTAAGGCCCAGCTTTCGCGCAAGTGCATCCATCGTTACGTCTCCCTGTGTTCTTATAAACGGCTTTTATAAGCAGTACTCTAAACAACGTAGGAGTTATAAGCCGATTACGCCAAGGCGGGGATAACATGAACTCACTCCCGGCTTTTATATTAAATAATATTTATAGCTTCACGACTTAAGAGAACAGTGTTTTCCTCATCAGGGGAATAATCGACGAGGCTTCTGGCTGTCTGCATTGCTCATCGCGACGGTGGCAGCGACAATGAAACAAGCGTAGCTCATTCAAGCACCCTACGTTCTTGGAGCCGTCAGTATGAAAACCTTGTCGAACATGGGCTTTGCCGTCTTCGGGGCCGCACTGGTCGCCATTAGTTATGGAATGGCGCGCTTTGCATTTGGCCTGTTTGTGCCTTCCATCAGCGCCGAACTGGCACTGACGCCGTATCTTATCGGGATTATCGGTGCGCTGCCGTTCATCAGTTTCGTGCTGGCTACCCTGGCTGCACCGCTTGCCGCTCATCGATTCGGAGCGCGTAACTTGGCGGTGCTATCGGGCGGTTTCGGGGTGGGTGGCCTAGCGCTGATTAGTCAGGCTTCAGATGCATTATCGCTCGGGGCCGGGGTATTTATTTGTGGGATCTGCACCGGTTTGATGATGCCTGCGCTGACCGCCGCCATGCAGGCGTTGGTGAGCCGGACGATGCACGGGCGTGTGAGTTCCATTATGAACGCGGGTACCAGTGTCGGTATCATCGTGGCAGTGCCAACCGTTGTGTTTCTATCTGATGCATGGCGCCTGACCTATACGATCTTTGCGGCGCTGACTGCCATCGGTGTGGTGGCGGCATGGTACTTCATTCCTTCAGTGTCACGGGTGGTTCCAGCCAACGCTGCTCCGCCTCCTCCCATTACCCGCTTGCAGTGGTCGCGGCTCATTCGGCTTTCGCTGTTTGCTTTCGCGATGGGGTTTGTGTCTGCTCCGTACTGGCTTTTCGCACCTGATCTGGCGGTCACTCTTGGCGCGTTACCCCCTGGCCAAACCGGCTGGCTATGGTTTGCGGTCGGTGTTGCCGGGTTGGGGGGTGCCGTGGTGAGTGATTTGGCCGACCGAAATAACCCGCCCATTACGCAAGCATTGATGTTGATGATGCTCTCTTCAAGCCTCGCGCTGCTGGCCGCTAGCCCGGGCCAGTTGGCATTGGCGATGTTTTCCGCGTTGGTCTTCGGCCTTGCCTACATGAGCTTAACGGGGCTGTATCTGATGACGGGCATTCGTCTATTGCCGGGACGCTTATCAATGGGGCCGGTGCTACCTTTTATGGCCTGTGCGCTTGGGCAAGCGGTAGGCTCTCCTGTCATCGGTTTATTAGTCGACGGATTTGGCTATGCGGATGCATTTGCGATCTTCTCCGTGATAGGTATTTTGATAGCCGTGTTATCGCCCATCTATCCGGGCCATATCGACTATTGGGCGGATGAAGAAGAGTCGCACTCTGTCGAAGATACGGGCCTTCAGGCCGCGTACGATCACCAGCTGTTGGACGATGATGGTGAGCCTATCGAACCCGTGGAAGAAGAAACCGTTACGGCCTCGTCTAGTGGGTAACAACATTATGTGGCCAGCAGCTTTAGCAAAGGATCGCGACCTTATGAGCGCTGAAAGAGAAAACGTAATACTGCTTGATGGCGGGATGGGACAGGAACTTAGAAAACGCAGCTGCCAGCCGGTATCACCTTTGTGGTCCGCTCAGGTCATGCTTGATGAGCCAAATTTGGTTCTCGCCGCTCACCGTGATTTCATTAACGCTGGCGCTCAGGTGATTAAGCTCAATACTTATAGCGCAACTCCCCTTCGCCTGGCGCGTGACGGCGATCCGGCCATGTTTGAACTATTACATGACGCGGCGCTCAATGCTGCCCATCAGGCGCGTGAAGAATGCGGGCGAGCGTTGCGTATTGCCGGTTGCCTGCCGCCACTGGTCGCGAGTTATCACGCCGATAGCGTGCCGGACGACGCTATTAGCCTGCGTGACTACCGACGAATCGTGGAACGCCAGGCAGGCGGGGTCGATCTTTTTCTGTGTGAAACGATGTCGCTTGCCCGTGAGGCGCGGGCCGCGACCCAAGCCGCGGTGGAGAGCCAGCTTCCGGTATGGGTAGCGTTCACTGTGGATGATCGCGATGGCACCTGCTTGCGCTCCGGAGGGTCGCTTGCTGACGCGGCCCGAGAGGTAATAGCGCTCGGCGCTGAACGGATAATGGTCAATTGTTCCGTGCCCGAGGCGGTTACGAGTGCCATGAGTGAACTGGCCAAGCTCAATGTGCCGTTCGGCGGATACGCAAATGGGTTTGTCTCCGTGGCCCCGCTCCAACCGGGTGGCACCGTGGATACGCTAGCATCGCGAATGGATCTTGATCCCGCTGCCTACGCCGAGCATGCAATGAGATGGGTCGAGCAGGGGGCAACGGCTATTGGCGGTTGCTGTGAAGTGGGCCCCTCCCACATTGCCGCTCTGGCTAAGCGCTTGGCAGAAAAAGAGCACCTATTTTGAGACCGCTCATCACCTAGCTGCTCCTGTTTATATGCTCAATATAGAGCATGGCCGCAATAGGATTTGAAGGGCGGGGCGGTGGTAGAATCACCTCCAGAGCGGCGGCAATGGCCAAAAGTTTCGCCTCGCTATTACCCCAGCCATATAATTGTATCCCCAGTAGTGAACCTGCCCAATAGCAACAAACGTTCGGGACATAAGAGCCCGAGCTCATTATGTTGCTTCATTCACAAGGAAGTGAGTTTTTCTTAGTCCATGCAGGCGAGTTTTATTTATACACATTGTCCCCTTAATATCCGTTATATCTAAGTGCCTTTTTTACTGGGCTCAAGCGCACTCAAGACAGGAATTAATGCAATGAATAGGCGTTAATGACGCTTAAACGAGAGCTGAAAAATCAATGGGAATTAAAAAATCAGCATGAGAAGCCCAATCACCACTAACAAGCCAATCATAAAAATAATGCCTACCGTGCTAGCCAAAAACTTCAACATAAAAACCTCTCCTTTCGTTTTTCAATTAGCTCATCAGTGAGCTAACGTTGGTAAAGACGCAACGGCGATGGGGACACAGCAACTTGGTTACTTATCACGTCAGTGGCTGTTTAATGATAGCGTGCTGGCGTATCGCTGGCCGTGCAATTTCAAGATAGGCGTTCAACCGGCGGAGTGCAAACTACCCTGATCGGCTAATAAAGGACGCAATCATAGTAAGTGGATGATGAGAAACGAGAACGCCCCACCAAAAATAACAATGGCTAATAGGGCGAGTAACCCATCGTGTGCCACTAGCGAAAGCCCCAGAATTAGCAGCCCGAGCCCGGCGACCGAGGAAGAAAACGGCACCAGCTCCATGAATGGCATACATAGGCCGACGATGACACACAGCGCGGCAATGCCATAGCTGCCACTTGTTTGCACTAAAAATGTTAATCGAGGTGCAAGCACGCGGTCTATGCCACGCGCTGGCTTGCTAAGCCAATCGAGCGTTTTTTGCAGTTTGTTATGTTCAACCGAGCGATTGAGAATGAAGTTAGGCAACCAAAAGCTTTTGCGGCCAATCAGCATTTGCACGGCTACCAATAATACGAATGCCGCCATAAAGAACGACATGCCCGGTATGCCGCTTAACGGCGAAAATAGGGTGATGCCGATCAACATTAATAGTGGCCCAAAAGACCGGCTGCCAATGGACTCAACTACCATCTCAATGGAGACTCTGTTGTTGTGACTTGCCAGCTCGCCAACGCGATCAAGCAGTTGTTCAAGATTTTGTAACGGCTGGTTCATTAATGGTTTCCATGAGAGCAAGTGCGGAGGTCTAGGCGTCGGCTTGCCGGATGTTTACCCAGAGCAATCTGCTGGGCTCACCGTGCGATAAATGGCCACCGCTTCTTCCATCGCCTGCTGCAGTGCCTCGATACGTGACGCATGGGCGGGGTGGGTTGAAAGGAACTCGGGAGGCTGCCCACCGCCGGCCGCTGCCATGTTGCGCCACAGCGCTACGCTTTCTTGAGGGTCGAACCCGGCCTGCGCCATGATCGCCAAGCCCATGAGGTCGGCTTCTTCTTCATGGGCGCGGCTGAAGGGCAGGCTGATGCCGAGCTGGGCACCCAGGCCCAATGCCTGCATCAGCTGTTGCTGACCCATATCGCCTTCGCCTAATAACCCTACTACCAGCATGCCTGCCTTTATACCAAGCTGCTGGGTAAGGCGTTCATTACCATGGTCTGCCAACACATGACCTACTTCGTGGCCAATCACTGCCGCCAGTTGGTCTGGCGTCTCGGCTACCTTTAGCAGGCCGGTGTGCACGCCAATGCGACCTCCCGGTAGGGCAAAGGCGTTGGGGGAAGCGTCTTCAAATACAACCACCTCCCAGGCTTGGGGAAAGTCATCAGCAGCGTAGATGGCTTCGGCGGCAGCGACGATTTCTTGCGATACGCACGCTACTTGGCGGTTAATAGCCGCGTCGCGGGAAACCGGCTTGTCACGGCGCAGTTGGTCAAAGGTATCAGCGCCCATCTCTGCCATCAGGTGTTCGGGCACCAGTGCCAGTTGGGAGCGTCCGGTGGGGGTTTCATCGCACCCGGCCAGCAGTGTCAGGGTTAACACCCCTATAAGGGATAGTAAAATTCTCAGGCGCATCGCCTCTCTCATTGGTCAATTAGCGCACTTTGGCTCAGCGGGCAGTGCGAGCGCTGGCAAAAAAAAGGGCACACTGCCAGCATCGTGAGCGTCATTATCTCAGATGCTGGCAGTGTGCCCCTAGTGAAACGTAGGCCTTTCAATAAGCGTTAGACGTAAAAGTCCAGATCCTCTTGGGCTTTTAGCAGGTCGCGCATTTTAATGGGGTCGTCGCCAAAGAAGAAGACCAAGCCCCAGTGTGTCCCAAAGGCGGAGCGATCTGGCACGGTCTCTTCCGCGGGTGCCACGAGCTCGTGGGACTCGAAATAGGGATGCTCGATCGTTTCTTTGGGCATTTCCAGCTTGCTCACCACCCGGCGGCGAGGGTACACACCGAAACACCCTGCGTAACCCTTCGCATCGACCACTTCGCGGGGGAAGAAAGCCGCGACTTCCTCTTTGCTGCTTTTGGGGTCGAACACTAGCATGGATGCCTGGTAGGCGTTGAAACCATACGCTTTTTCGATCAGCTCGAATGCTTTGAAGCCGGGTGGGCGATAGGCAACTTCGCCAAAGTACATTTCACCGTCCGCCGTGACAAAGTATTCGGGGTGAATCAGACCGAACTGGATATCGAAGGTTTTGATCAGCAGTTCGATCTGCTTGGTGATCGCATTACGCCAGCTTTCAAGCTCTGCCGTCGCGGGCACGAACACCGAGTAGCCCAGCGTTACGTATTCTGAAATATTCAGGAACTGGATTTTGCCATCATGAATCCAGGCCTCAACGGCAAATTCCCAGCCATCCAGGTGGCTTTCCATCAGCAAGGGGTATTCTTCGTCCGGAATGTTGTCGATTTCTTCAATTGTGCGGATCATTCGATGGCCGAGACAGCCTGCTTTATCGAAGGCCTTGACGTGAATCGGGTCGTCCGGGTCACCATCAAGCTTCAGCAGCGTCTGGTTAACGCGCTTCATGAAGCGAACGATGTCTTCTTTCTCATGGGCCTCTTCGAATATCCCCACGCGAATGCCACCAAGCTGCGCCCGACGCTTCATCAGCGCCTTGTCACGGAACAGAATCGATTGACCGTACATGCGAGGGCTGTCGAGAAGCACGGAGTTGATCGCCCCGGACCACTCAACGGTTTCTTCGAACAGGGGAATGGCGATATCGACGCCTTCCTCTTTTAGCCTTTCGGCAATTTCCATCGACCGATCATTCAGCCGGATAAAATCCCACGCGATAAAGGGGATGTTATTGGCGGTACAGAAATCTGCGGCCCATTCAGGCGCCACGACGATATAGCGACGGTCGAATTGTTGCGCTGCCTTGATGGCATTTACGCTCCAGCCCAGCAAGGCGATATAACCCTTGTTGGGATCCTTAGGGACCTCGGTGCCTTTCACCGAGTCCATTTCAGGATCACGCCAAGCTGCTACCGCTTCGGGTAATTGCTTTTCTGAGGTTATCGACATTCCGTGTTCTCCTTTGCTGGTTCATCCAGACTGACCGTGTCACAAGGACGCATCAGTTGAACGGAGCTGCAGCCAACGTTGTTAATCAAATGTTGTTAAACAGGCGGGTGAATAAGCCAGCGCTCGGGCGGGTTAAATCAACCCCATCTCTGTATTAAACTAGACGAGTTCGTTACAATTAGCAATTAAGGTGTAACTAGCTGTTAATTTCTGGAGAGGTTTTCTGGCTGTGTTGCAGGATTAATTAATCGGAGGGGTTAGATCAAAGTAAGCTAATGTAGTGTTGCCGGGTATGAGGCTTCTAATGCATCGCCGGACGTTTATTTAATTTGTATGTTCAAGTTAACCTAAAAGAAGTGTGTTATCGATGGCTATAAATTGGCTGGCTTCACTCATTAATGACGCCGCGGTAAATTGAGGCACCCCGTAAACTTCGACTTTTTTGTTATGTTTAAGGCGAATCTTATTGACTAAAAGGTCGAAGTCGCCATCGCCGGATACCAGCACGATGACGTCTGCCTGCTCAGCGCACTCCATGGCATCCAACGCAATACCAACATCCCAGTCTCCTTTTGCCGAACCGTCGGAACGTTGAATATAAGGTTTTAATTTTACTTTAAAGCCAATCGCTCGGAGTATATTTTGAAACTCTCTTTGTTTCTGGTCGCCTTTATCAATGGCGTAACAAAACGCTTGCACGACGTCTCTATTAGCGGTTGCTTGTGCCCAGAATTTATTGTAATCAAAGTTTCTGCCATAGGCTTGGCGCGCGGTGTAATACACGTTTTGAATATCAACAAAAATTGCCACTTTCTCCATCAGTATTTAACGTTCCCGGTGATGTTTGATTAATATTTTAATTGATTCACACTTGCTGATTAAAGTGCTAAGCCCAACGGATTACTTGCCAGCTTTATTACATCTTTCTCAGTTCACAGCCGGACTAATGGCTACTGAACGGAGCCTTTTTATTTGGTACATATGACTATCCGCGTGCCTGATGAGAGTGTCGGCATCTTCGCCGTCCTCAGGGTAGCAGGCCACGCCGATACTACAGGAGGGCATTAAGAGCTCGCCTAACTCTGCATCAAGGGGTTTGTCCATCGCGTTCATGATTTGTTCTACTTTTGCCGCCACGGCCTCTTTTGAGTGGAGGTCGGTCAGTAGCACCGTAAACTCGTCACCGCCCATGCGGGCCACGGTGTCCGTCTCACGCACACAGCTTTCAAGCCTATTGGCCACTGTGCAGAGTACGCTGTCGCCGACGGCATGGCCTTGAGTATCATTAATCATTTTAAAATCATTAATGTCTAAATACAGTAGCGCCAGCATGGTCTGGTGGCGATGCGCCGAACTCAGGCCCGTGGCCAGTCGGTCATAGAACAATGAGCGGTTTGTGAGTTTTGTCAGTGGGTCATGGTGAGCAAGAAAGCGTAACTCTTCCTCGGTCTGCATCAGCGCGGTGACATCACGCGCCACACCGATACGTACGCGCTCCTCATCGTACCAACAGGCCGACCACAATATGTGGACGATCGCGCCCCCTTTGTGCAAGTACCGATTACGATAATCAATGTGGGGCTGGCCGTTCATAACCCGATTAATAGAGTCTTTTGTGGCCGCTAGATCCTCTGGATGCATGTAATCCGTAATCAGAGAGCCTATCAGTTCTTCCGCACGATAGCCGAGCAGAGACTCGCAGGCGTCACTGGCAAAAACGATCTGATTGTGCTCATCCACCACGAAGACGGTGTCTAGCATGAGATGAATCAGTTTGGGATAAAGCGCTTGTAGATCAACGGCCATAGGCTAGGGTTATCCTGTTCGCGTTCCCAGACTATAAAACAAACGCGCACGGGGGCGATATGAATTATTTTAAGCAGTTACGTTGAATCAAGGGTGGCTGAATGCTTTGGCTTTTCGAGTAGGTGCTTACATCGCTATATGAGTTCAAGCTCAATATCTGGCTGTATGCGTCTCATTTGAAACCTGACAGTGACACAAGTCGTGTTAAAAACCTTTTAAACCAACATAAACACCAAAAAAATAAGCCTTATCACGCACTCTGTTCATTCAAAAGACTGATACTTTGGATTATAAAGGACTTAGGTTCGCTGCAGAGTACGGAAACGGTAATGGATGCACAGGAACAGGATCGCCTGTTTGCGCTTCGCCAGCTAAATTTGCTGGATACGCCGCCGAGTGAAAGTTTTGACCGAATCACTCGGATGGCGAGTCAACTGTTTGGTTTGCCGATCGCAGCGGTGTCGCTGACCGATCAGAATCGCCAGTGGTTTAAGTCCAGAGTAGGTGTCGATCACTGGGAAATTCCGCGTGAAAAGGCGCCTTGTGCGGCTGTTTGTGCTTCCTCTCAAATGCTGATAATTCCTGACCTTCTTATCTCTGCTTGTTATAAAAATAGTCCGCTAGCGAGTTCTGGTATCCGTTTTTATGCTGGCGCACCGTTGGTGACGCGTGAAGGTCATACCCTGGGCGCGATGTGTGTGTTGGGTACCCAGCCACGAGAGGTCTCCGAACAGGAGCAAACAACGCTTCGTGATCTAGCGGCCATGGTGATGGCGCAGATTGAGTTGCAGCACGCGTTCGGCCGGGTTGACCCGCTGACGGGTCTTTCCAACCGTAATCAGTTTGATGAAGACTTGCAGGATATAGCACGCGATGAGCCGGGCACACGAAAGGTCGCGCTGTTCACTGAGGTAGTCGATGCCAGTGAGTTGAGTGCGCTTCACCGCACCATGGGGCCCGCTTTTTTAGATGAATTGGCAAGGATTGCTGCTCGGCGCCTACAACAAGCCATTACCCCAGGGGTAAGGCTCTACTACTTAGGCGGCTGCCATTTTTTGCATTTAGTCAATCAAGCAAGTGATGTGGCGCTGCTGAAAGAGGCGATGCGTATACGTCAGGCACTGTTAACGCTTGATACAGCCCGTGCGGTCCCCATCCTGGTTCGCCCGACCGTCGGTATTGCGCCCTTTCGCCTTGGCGACATCTCGGCCGTCGATATTTTGCGAAGTGCCTACGCAGCGTGCCTGGATGCGCGCCAAGCTGAAGAGGGCGCAGGGCTCTACTCTGCGTCGCTGGATGCCCGTTATCAGCGGCGCTTTATTTTACTCGGCGATATCGGCCGTGCGTTAGAAAATGATCAAGAACTTTATTTGGTTTTCCAGCCTCGCATTTCTCTGGCGAGTGGCAGGTGTTTGGGGGCAGAAGCGCTATTGCGTTGGCATCACTCTACCTTGGGAGAAGTATCGCCTGGTGAGTTTATTCCTTTGATCGAAAATACACCGATGGCTGAGCCACTGACCCAGTGGGTATTGCGTCACGCCATTCGCCAAGCAGCGGCTTGGTATCGGCAAGGTAAAACGCTGCAGATGTCGGTCAATGTGTCGGCGACTAATCTGGAGGAGGAAGATTTTGCCCAACGGCTGCTGGCGGAAATGCACCAACATTCATTGCCCAGTGCCGCCATTGAAATAGAGCTGACGGAAAGCGCACTGATTGGCCAGGGGCAGGTGGCGGCTGATCAGCTTCAGGCACTCATCGCCGCGGGGTTGCGCATCGCCATTGATGATTTCGGCACTGGCTACAGCAGCCTTTCCTACTTGCATGAGATCCCAGCCCATACGGTAAAGATTGATCGCCGCTTCATCACCGACCTTGGCGAAGAGCCGCGCACCGAAACACTGGTTAACTCAATGATTTCAATGGCCCATGACCTGGGTTATCGAGTCGTGGCCGAAGGCGTAGAGAGTGACGCTGCCTATCAACGCCTTGCCCAGCTTGGTTGCGACGAGGCACAAGGCTATTTCATTGCCAGGCCGCTATTGCCCGAGGTTTTTGCGGAGTGGCTGCAAGAGCCTGCGAACTAACGCTTCAAACCTCACGACCCCCTACCAGCGGTAAGCACTCATAGCGCCGACTCCAAGTGCTGTTCAATCTTGTGCCTACGTAATGCCTACATCAACGTTGGGTTTGTAAGCGTGGGCACGCAGTCAATGGTAGCACTGAGCCGCTGAATATTAGGCGTGTTGAAGCTGAAACGATCAACTGATAGCTTTCTTTAACACCTAGACGCTTGATTTGATCGTTCCTATTGAGCTTTTTCAAATCTACTAAATTTTATTGTGTGAAAAAATTAGCATTTTTCAGTATTTAACAAATGTTTTAAAAGTGTTTTGAACGTTTACTTTAAAGTAAATTGTAGGGATCATAGTTAGTACTAAAGTAGCTAACCGGTGAGGGTTTCGCGTGATGAAAAGCAAGGCTGGAGGCGTGAATGAAGCCAAAAAAATGTGCTGATTCGTCCATCCGAGGGATGATGTTCAGTGAGAACACCTTCAGCGCAACAAAAAATGATCAGGTTTTATAATTATACTGATTGCGTGGTCACTGCATTATCGTATGGGGTTGTGAAGACGTTACGCTATTTCTGTTATTGCTTTGTTGTCTACTAATTGCCATCAGGGGTAGAAGAGAAGTAGACAGAACCATTTGCAGTGCTTGAACCCGTATTTGCGAGAGGGTATTACGTTAGGTTTTACCTTTCTAAGGTCTAATCCATATTTCCATGAAACGATTTGAAGATACCATCCGGATATTACTAGCCGATGAACACCTGTTAGTACGCTCCGCGATCAGTTGCCTTATCGGAACGTTCGATAATATGACGGTGGTTGCTGAAGTGGATTCTGAGCAGCAACTTATGAAAGAGGCTGCCCATTATCAAGCTGACGTAGCGCTTATTGATGCAGCGGTGGTCTCTTTGAAAGGGCTAGAGTCGTTAAGTCGGCTAACCGATCTAAGCCCCGGCATCAAAGCGGTCGTGCTATCCAATTACTATAGCGATAATTTTATTCGGCATTTGTTTGAGAGAGGCGCTTATGGATTTCTGCATAAAAATGCTGATGTAAATGCGCTTGAAACGGCTATTCAGAAAGCGGCACTTGGCGAACGGTTCGTCTTCAATGCCATGGAGCCCGACCAGTTCGTGGACGCCGCTAGCGTGGTAGGCACCGCGTTGGTGAATGGCAATCCCTTAACCTCGCGCCAAAACGAGGTGCTAAAACTGGTGGCACAAGGTTTTCGGAGTAAGGCGATCGCCGATCAGCTTAGCGTGAGTATCAAGACTATCGAGACTCACCGTGCCGATATCATGCGGCGCTTAGGCGTAAGGCACACGGCTGGCTTAGTCCACGAAGCCATACGGCTAGGCTTATTAGTGTCGCCGCAAGAGTCTGACGAAAATGAGTAATACACGTGAAGAGTGGGGTGAAACCGCATTTACATATAGCGAGCAATCGTTCTGCTTTTTAGTGTAATTTCACCCTTAACCGCTAAACTAACTTCTTTTAGAAGCACCCAACGTATATAAAAACTCAAGCCCTAACGTCGCGGCGGCAAGCGAGGTGATGTCACCGTGATCATAAGCGGGATTCACTTCCACCACATCCATGCCGATAAGCTCCATCCCCACCATACCGCGTATCACTTTCAGCATTAGATCCGTCGACATACCACCGCACACCGGCGTGCCTGTGCCGGGGGCGTAAGCTGGGTCGAGGCCATCAATATCTAGGCTGACGTAAGCAGGGTGGTGACCCACTTTGGCGCGAATACGCTCCAGTACAGCGGCGGCACCGTGGTCGTTGACCCAGTCCGCATCCAGCACTTCATAAGGGTGATTATGGCGGTCGTAGCTGGTGCGAATGCCAATTTGCAGCGAGTGCTCGGGCACGACCAATCCCTCTTTGAGGGCGTGATGGAAAATGGTGCCATGGTCGAAGCGCGTGCCTTGCTCGTAGGTGTCGGTGTGGGCGTCAAAGTGAATCAGTGCCAGCGGCCCGTGCACACGGGCGTGAGCGCGCAGTAGCGGCAGGCTAATGTAATGGTCGCCGCCCAGAGTGAGCATCTTTTTGCCCGCGCTTAGCCAGCGCTGGGCATGATTTTCCAGGTTGTCGACCAGGCTTTCTGGCTCGCCATAAGCGTAATCGACATTGCCTGCATCACATACCTTGAGGCGCTCTTCTAAGGCGAAGTCCCATGGCCAGCGCTTGCCTTCCCAGATTAAATTGGCCGTGCTTTGACGAATCGCATTGGGTCCCATGCGGGTGCCCGCACGGCCAGAACACGCGAGATCAAAGGGAACACCACTCACTACAACTTCAGCATCGGTCGTCTTAGGATCCGTCGCTTTCTCTACGCCCATAAAGGTAGAAATCACATCGCCATAAAGGCTAGGCATGGTTTGAGTCAGTGGGTGAGTCACCTTTGTATGTCTCCTTACGTGCTGGTTAATCGCTGGCAGGTGCGAATGGTGCAGACGATAAGGAATAATTGGTGATAAATTAAATGAATGTTTAGAATTTATTCATTCTTATTATGAATAGTGGTGAATCATGCGCTCGCTACGCCATTTCGATCTAAATCTGCTGCTGGTTTTCGAGGCGTTGATGCGCGAACGTCACGTTACCCGAGCGGCAGACAGGCTTTTTTTAAGCCAGCCAGCCTTGAGCCATGCACTCAAGCGCTTGCGTGAGTCGTTGGGCGATCCGCTGTTCATTCGAACTGAAAATGGCATGCAGCCGACGCCCCGTGCGCTGGTGCTGCAGCCAGTGGTACAGCAGGCGCTGGCACTACTGAGGGAAGGCTTGGCGCCGCCTGCGCTGTTTTCACCTGCCAATAGCACCCGCCGGTTTACGCTGGCCACCACCGATTATTTTGAAGAGGTAATGTACCCGCCTTTTCTTAGCCAACTGCTGGCCTACGCACCGGGCATTAGTTTTTCAATCGAGCTGATTACCCCCGACGTTTTAAGTGACGGGCTAGAGCAGCGCCATGTGGATATGGTGGTAGGCCTGGATAGCCAAAGTGCGCTACCTAGCGGTGTGATTCAGACGCCTTGGATGGATGAGGAGTTAGTCTGCCTAGCCGCTCGCCATAATGAGCACGTAGGCGAGTCACTGGATCTTGCCCAGTTTGCCCGAGAGCCTCATGTGGAGCTGGCTGATATCAGCGGCCTGCTGCCCAGTAACATCGATAGCTGTTTGGTTCAGCACGGCTTGGCCCGGCGGGTGATCTCTAAAAACCTTAACTACATTGCTGCTGCCCGCGTCGTGGCGCTGACGGAGGCGATCATGACCCTGCCGCGGCAGATGGCAGAGCGCTTTGTGACCATGTTGCCGGTGCGCTTGGTGGAACCGCCAAAAGAGTTACCCGCGCTCAAAATGACGTTGATTCAGCACGGCCTATATGCCAATGAGCCCGCCAACGCCTGGCTCTACGAAGTACTAACTGAGTTTGCTAAGGGGTTTAACAAATAAAAATGGACGACTCATCAAACGTGATGCCACTACATAAACCAGCTCATGTTGTCGTAATACAACCCAGTTGAATCAAAGGTTGAATAGTATCTGGCAGGCACGCCGTAAGATCCTAGACTGCTACTAGGTGTTATTTATGATGTCTTTAGCAGTGCCGCGCTATGGCTAGGTATTGGCGAGGTAGAAAGATAAATAAAAGGAGAACGCGAGTGAAAATAGGTGCACCGAAGGAGAGTGCCCGGGGGGAAGCGCGCGTCGCGCTGACCCCGGAGAGCGCTAAGCAGATTCAAAAATTAGGCCACGAGTGCTTAATAGAAACCGGCGCTGGCTTGGCCGCGGGCTTTAATGACGACACTTATCGGGATGCTGGCGTTACCGTTGTAGACGGAGCTGACGCGCTCTGGAACGACGCTGAGGTGGTCATTAAAGTCCGCGATCCCTCTGATGAAGAGGCCGAGCGGCTGCGTGAAGGTCAAACGCTGATTGCCTTCTTCTGGCCCGCGCAAAACGAAGCCCTGCTTGAGAAGTGCAAGGCTCAGGGCGCCACCGTGATCGCCATGGACATGGTGCCGAGGATTTCACGGGCGCAGAAGATGGACGCCCTCTCCTCGATGGCCAATATCGCTGGTTACCGCGCGGTGATCGAGGCGGGCAATAACTTTGGCCGCTTCTTTACCGGTCAGGTAACGGCGGCTGGTAAAGTGCCGCCCGCCAAAGTGCTTGTGATTGGTGCCGGTGTGGCCGGTTTGGCGGCGATCGGTACCGCCACCAGCCTGGGCGCCGTCGTGCGCGCCTTTGACGTGCGCCCCGAGGTCTCCGAGCAGATCGAATCCATGGGCGCGGAGTTCCTGTTCCTTGATTTCGAAGATAGCCAGGACGGTTCCGAAAGCGGTGGCTACGCCTCGCCATCAAGCCCGGAGTTCCGTGAAAAGCAGCTGGAGTGCTTCCGCGAGCAGGCGCCGGATGTCGACATCGTGATTACCACCGCGCTGATTCCCGGCAAACCTGCGCCCAAGCTGTGGCTAGAAGACATGGTCGCGGCCATGAAACCCGGCTCGGTGATTATTGACCTGGCCGCAGAGAAGGGCGGTAACTGCGACCTGACCAAGCCGGATGAGCGCGTGGTCTCGGATAACGGCGTCGTGGTGATCGGCTACACCGACTTCCCTTCGCGCATGGCCACGCAGTCATCGCTGCTCTACGCCACCAATATCCGCCATATGTTGACCGATCTGACGCCCGACAAAGAGGGCGTGATCAATCACAATATGGATGACGACGTCATTCGTGGCGCCACGGTGACGCACCAGGGCGAAATCACCTTCCCGCCGCCGCCGCCCAAAGTAAAAGCGATTGGCGCATCCAAGCCGAAGAAAAAAGAGAAAGAGCCGACGCCGGAAGAGAAGAAAGCCACTGAGCTAGCCACCTTTAAAGCGCAAACCAAGCGTCAAGTAGGTCTTCTTGCCGTGGGTGGCGCGCTGATGCTGCTGCTGGGTCAAGTCGCGCCAGCCTCGTTTATGCAGCACTTTATTGTCTTTGTGTTGGCCTGCTTTATCGGCTTCCAGGTGATTTGGAAAGTGAGCCACTCGCTGCATACGCCGCTGATGGCGGTGACCAATGCGATCTCGGGCATCATTATTTTGGGGGCGATTCTGCAGATTGGCTCCGGCAGCGCAGTAGTAAGTGTGCTGGCGGCGATTTCAGTACTGATCGCATCAATCAATATCGTGGGTGGCTTCCTGGTGACACGCCGGATGCTGGCCATGTTCCAAAAATCCTAAGCGGCGGAGAGACGATATGTTAGAGCAAGGATTCGTATCTGCCGCGGCAATTGCGGCAAGTGTGTTGTTTATCTTGTCCCTGGGCGGCTTGAGCAACCAGGAAAAAGCCAAGCGGGCCGTATGGTACGGCATCGTGGGCATGGCGGTGGCGGTGTTTTTCACCGCCTTTGGCCCTGGCATCGGTGGTTATTGGTGGTTGATTCCGATGATGCTGATTGGCGCAGGTATTGGCGCCTACGTAGCGGGCAAGGTCGAAATGACCGAAATGCCTCAACTGGTGGCCGCGTTGCACAGCTTTGTGGGCTTGGCCGCGGTATTGGTGGCCTGGAGCGCGGATTTGGAGCGCCGTCGGGTAATGGCTGCACGTGCCGCCGAGGCGTCGTTGGATCAGTTCTCCGCCTTTGCTGCGCTAGTCGCCACGAAAGCCCCCGATGAGCTGATGTTCCTGCAAGTCGAGGTAGTGCTGGGCATCTTTATCGGCGCGGTGACGTTCACCGGCTCGGTGATTGCCTTTGGTAAGCTCGCCGGCAAAGTTGACGGCAAGCCACGTCAGTTGCCCGGTGGGCATATGCTAAATGCCGGGGCGGCGATACTCTCGCTGCTGCTGGCCATTCTCTACCTGAACGGGGCAGGCTTCTGGACGCTGATTGTGCTGGCGGCGCTGGCCTTCTTTATCGGCTACCACCTGATCATGGGCATTGGCGGGGCCGATATGCCAGTGGTCGTTTCAATGCTCAACAGCTACTCAGGCTGGGCGGCGGCGGCGATCGGCTTCACGCTCTCCAATGATCTATTGATTGTCACCGGTGCGCTGGTGGGCTCCTCCGGTGCGATTCTCTCTTACATTATGTGTAAGGCGATGAACCGCAACTTTATCAACGTCATTTTGGGCGGCTTTGGTGGCAGCCAAGGGCCCGCGGCGGAGATCGAAGGCGAGCAGGTCAGCATCGATGCAGGCGGCGTGGCGAGTGCTCTGAACGATGCCGATAGCGTGATTATTGTGCCGGGTTACGGCATGGCGGTTGCCCAGGCGCAAACAGCGGTGAGCGATTTGGTGCGCAAGCTTCGCGCAGCGGGCAAGACCGTGCGCTTTGGTATTCACCCGGTCGCGGGCCGCTTGCCAGGCCATATGAACGTACTGCTGGCGGAAGCCAAGGTACCTTACGACATCGTATTGGAGATGGATGAAATCAATGACGATTTCGCCACCACCGACGTGGTGATCGTGATTGGTTCCAACGACATCGTGAACCCCGCGGCCGAGGAAGATCCCAACAGCCCCATCGCCGGTATGCCGGTATTGAAGGTGTGGGAGGCCAAGCAGGTGTTTGTCAGCAAACGCGGCCAAGGCACCGGCTACTCCGGTATCGAAAACCCGCTGTTCTTCAAAGAGAACACGCGCATGTTCTACGGCGATGCGCGGGATAGCTTGAATACGCTGCTGCCTTTGATTGATTAGGTCTATTCAACCTAGCTGCCTAGGCAACGTAGCTAAAAGCTAAGTGATTAAGCAACATTAAGTATTGAGCCCGCGAGAGATCGCGGGCTCTTTTGTTTCTGTGCAGTCACCGGCACTCCTGCTATGGTCGGATACCGCCTTTCTATTGAGCATTCGCTACTATGAATCAACGGCCCAATCCCCGAGTGCTATTGCGATTGCTGGGTTTACTGCGCCCCTACCGCACGCGGCTAGCTTTGGCTGGCTTAGCGCTACTCATGGCCTCTGGAAGCGTGTTACTGCTGGGGAATGGACTGCGCTTAGTTATTGACCGCGGCTTCCTCGCCGCAGATCAGCAGGCGCTGGCCCAAATGCTGGGGTTAATGCTAGCGGTGGTGACGGTGCTGGCGCTTGCTTCTGCACTGCGTTACTACCAGGTGACCTGGATTGGCGAACGCTTGGCTGCGGACTTACGCCAGCGCGTGTTTGATCATTTACTCACCTTAGAACCCAGCTTTTTCGAGAGCGCAAGCGACGGCCGCGCCGCGGGGGAGATCGCCTCTCGGCTGACGGCGGACACCAGCGTGCTACAAAGCCTGTTTGGCTCCTCGGTCTCGCTGGCGCTGCGCAATCTGGTCATGCTGGTAGGCGCCGTGGTGCTAATGCTAGTGACCCAGCCGTGGCTCTCGGCGATGGTGCTGATCGGGATTCCGGCTACTCTTTTGCCTATCGTGTGGTACGGCCGCCGGGTGCGGCGACTTTCCCGCACCAGCCAGGACCGTGTGGCCGAGCTGGGCCGCTATGCCGAAGAGGCGCTGAGCGGTATTCGAACCCTTCAGGCGTTTACCCACGAAGCGGCAGATAAAACCCGCTACGGTCAGCGCGTGGAGCAGGCATTCGGCAGTGCCGTCGAGCGCACCCAGCAGCGCGCTTGGTTGACCGGTATTGCCATGTTGGTGGTGTTTGCCGCGGTGGGGTTGATGCTCTGGCAGGGTGGTCAGGCGGTGTTAGATGGCACCATGAGCGCGGGCGAGCTGTCGGCGTTTATTTTTTATGCCGTGCTGGCAGCGGGGGCTATCGCCACCTTGGCTGAAGTCGCGGGGGATGTGCAGCGTGCGGCAGGGGCGGCGGAACGCTTATTGGAGCTGCTCGATACTCAGCCCGCTATCCAGTCACCGGCGAATCCTCATCACCTACCGATGCCATCAAAAGGTGACATCGTGCTGGAGAGCGTCAGCTTCACCTACCCCGGCCGGGAAACGCCAGCGCTCGACGGCTTTGATCTGCATATTCAGCCGGGAGAACGGGTAGCGGTGGTGGGCCCATCAGGCGCGGGTAAAAGCACCCTGTTGGCACTGCTGCTGCGATTTTACGACCCCAGCCAAGGGCGTATATCGCTGGATGGAATCGATGTCCGCACCTTAGACCTTGCTGCATTACGGCGCGCCATGGGGCTGGTTGCCCAGGAGCCGGTGCTGTTTAGTGGCTCGGTGGCCGATAATCTTCGCTATGGCGACCCTGATGCGGACAATGAGCGGCTGCGCACCGCCGCTCAGGATGCCAGCGCCCTTGAGTTTATCGAAGCGCTGCCCCAGGGCTTTGATACACCCCTTGGCCCCGGCGGTGTGCAGCTTTCCGGCGGGCAGCGTCAGCGGCTGGCTATCGCTCGGGCGCTGCTCAAAAATCCAGCGGTGCTGCTATTAGATGAGGCCACCAGCGCCTTGGATGCGGAGAGCGAGCGGCTGGTACAGCAGGCGCTGGATCGGCTGATGGTGGGGCGCACCAGTATTGTGATCGCCCATCGCCTCGCCACCGTTATTGCTGCCGACCGCTTGTTGGTGCTTGAGGGCGGCCAGTTGGTCGCGGCAGGCAATCACACCGAATTGATGGCGACCAGTCCCCTCTATCGCCATTTAGCCGCGCTGCAGTTTGGCGGTGAAAGGTGATCAAACTGTTTTGTTAACGTCAGGAGTTGTTATGTCGAGTTTTTTCCAGCGCCTTAATGCTGTTAATGCCCCTTCGATTGGTCTGGGCTGTATGAACCTCTCCCATGGTTACGGCAGCATCGTGCCGGAAAGCGCGGCCTTGCGGGCGCTGGATGAGGCCTTTGATATGGGCTATCGCCACTTTGACACCGCCACCTTGTACGGGGCCACGGCCAATGAACAAGTGGTCGGGCGCGCCCTGGAGGGCAAGCGGCATCAGCTGTTTCTGGCCAGCAAATGCGGCATGGCCATTGATCCTGAGTCAGGTAAGCGCGTCATTGACGGCCGCCCGGCAACGCTGCGCAAGCAGTGTGAAGCAAGCCTTGCGCGCCTTCGTACCGACCATTTAGATCTCTACTATCTACACCGCTTGGATCGCCAAGTCCCCATCGAAGAGAGCGTCGGCGCGTTGGGGCGCTTAATGGAAGAGGGCAAAATTGGAGGCGTGGGGTTGTCGGAAATCTCTGCGCTAACCTTGCGCCGTGCGGCAGCTGAATATCCCATCGCAGCCGTACAGTCGGAATACTCGCTATGGACGCGTAACCCTGAAATCGCCCTGATAGACGCGTGCCGCGAGGTGGGCACGGCGATGGTCGCGTTTAGTCCTCTGGGACGCGGCTTCTTAACCGGCGCTATTCAAGACCCGTCGCGCCTGGCAGAGGGCGATATGCGCCGCAACATGCCGCGCTTCAGCGCTGAGAACTACCCTCACAATGTAAAACTATTTCGCTCGTTGGCAGCGCTGGCCCAGGCCTTAAGCGTAACCACGGGGCAGTTAGCCCTGGCCTGGTTGAAGGCCAAAGGCGACGACATTATCCCCATTCCGGGTACCCGCTCACCTGATCATATGCGGGAAAACTTAGCGGCGGAAACGCTGCGCCTGGATGTCACCACACTGCAGCAGTTGGATGCCATGATGACCCCTGACCAAGTCGCAGGTGCCCGCTATAGCGAGGCGCAGCAGGCGGATATCGATACAGAAGAATTCACCGTTTAGTTAGGTGAAGCAGAGTGCGATGGGTAAAAACTATTGGAGCAGTCGCAAAAAGTAAATTGTGGCTATAAGGGAACTGCTTTAAAACAGTACCAAGTTCATGATGCGTCCGTACTAGTCAGAAAGGCAACGTACTTGACGCTCAACGTCAGTTGACTTGGTCGCTTGAAAGCGAGCACCACCAAGAAAAAAGCAACTAACACAAAATAGAGTGATGGGAGAGCGCGATGAGTGGTAAATGTCCTGTAATGCACGGTGGTAATACTTCCACAGGTACGTCGAATAAAGACTGGTGGCCTGAAGGGATCAACCTGGATATTTTGCACCAGCAAGACCGTAAATCGAACCCGATGGATGCGGATTTTGACTATCGGGAAGAGGTCAGAAAGCTCGATTTTGACGCGCTCAAGCAAGATGTTCATGCGCTGATGACGGACAGCCAAGCGTGGTGGCCAGCTGACTGGGGTCACTACGGCGGCCTGATGATTCGTATGGCATGGCACTCCGCGGGTACTTATCGCCTTGCCGATGGCCGTGGCGGCGGTGGTACCGGCAGTCAGCGTTTTGCACCCCTCAACTCCTGGCCGGATAACGTCAGCCTTGATAAGGCGCGTCGTCTACTGTGGCCAATCAAGAAAAAATACGGCAATAAAATTAGCTGGGCCGATCTGATGATTCTGGCCGGCACCGTTGCCTATGAATCTATGGGCTTGCCTGCTTACGGCTTCTCGTTTGGCCGTGAGGATATCTGGGAACCCGAAAAAGATATCTACTGGGGCGATGAGAAAGAGTGGCTGGCGCCTTCTGACGAGCGCTATGGCGATGTTGAAAAGCCTGAAACCATGGAAAACCCGCTTGCTGCGGTTCAAATGGGCCTTATCTACGTCAACCCGGAAGGCGTTAACGGCGTGCCCGACCCGCTGAAGACCGGTCAGCAGATTCGCGAAACCTTCGCCCGTATGGCGATGAACGACGAAGAAACCGCAGCCCTTACGGCGGGTGGCCACACCGTGGGCAAGTGCCACGGTAACGGCGACGCGGCAGCGCTGGCGGCTGAGCCAGAAGCTTCTGACGTAGAAAACCAAGGCTTTGGCTGGGGCAACCCGACCATGGGTGGCAAGGCAAGCAATGCCGTTACATCGGGCATCGAAGGCGCCTGGACCACTCACCCCACTAAGTTCGACATGGGCTATTTCGACCTGTTGTTCGGCCACGAGTGGGAACTGCGCAAAAGCCCGGCCGGTGCTCATCAGTGGGAGCCTATCGACATCAAGGAAGAGGACAAGCCGGTTGACGCCAGCGACCCCTCGATTCGCCACAATCCGATCATGACCGATGCGGACATGGCCATGAAGATGGATCCGACTTACCGCGCCATTTGTGAAAAATTCATGGCGGACCCGGAGTACTTCAAGAAGACCTTCGCCAAGGCGTGGTTCAAGCTGACTCACCGTGACCTAGGTCCGAAAGCACGCTACATCGGCCCGGAAGTGCCCGCTGAAGACTTGATCTGGCAGGATCCGATTCCCGCTGGCAGCACCGATTACAGCGAAGAAGTGGTTAAGCAGAAAATCGCCGACGCTGGCCTGAGCATTAGCGACATGGTTAGCACCGCGTGGGACAGCGCCCGCACTTACCGCGGCTCTGATATGCGCGGCGGTGCCAACGGTGCGCGCATTCGCTTGGCGCCCCAGAAAGACTGGGAAGGCAACGAGCCCGCGCGTCTTGCCAGCGTATTAGCCGTGTACGAGAAGATTTCTGCTGACACTGGCGTCAGCCTTGCCGACGTGATCGTTCTGGCCGGTAGCGTGGCCATTGAGAAAGCCGCTAAAGCTGCAGGCTATGACGTTCGCGTGCCTTTCCTGAAAGGCCGTGGCGATGCTTCTGCCGAGATGACCGACGGTGAATCCTTCGAGCCGCTAGAGCCGGTGGCCGACGGTTTCCGTAACTGGCAGAAGAAAGACTACGTCGTGAAGCCGGAAGAGCTGCTGCTGGATCGCGCTCAACTGATGGGGCTAACAGGGCCAGAAATGGTGGTATTGCTCGGCGGTATGCGTGTGCTGGGTACCAACCATGGCGGCACCAAGCATGGCGTGTTCACCGACCGTGAAGGCCAGTTGACCAACGACTTCTTCGTCAACCTGACCGATATGGGCAACACCTGGAAGCCGGTGAGTAAAAACACTTACGAGATCCGTGATCGTCAAACGGATGCCGTTAAGTGGACCGCTTCTCGCGTTGACCTGGTGTTCGGTTCTAACTCGCTGCTGCGCTCCTACGCAGAAGTCTATGCCCAGGATGACAATGACGAGAAATTCGTCAAAGACTTCGTCGCCGCCTGGACGAAAGTGATGAACGCGGATCGCTTTGACGTCGCGTAACCAACACTAAGCGTTATGTCTCTACCCAAGCCCGCATCGAAAGATGCGGGTTTTTTGTTACTTGCTGATAGGGTGACCATTGATTGCTTAACAGCATGGCGTTTTAGAGGCGGGAGTTTTCTCGCCTTGACGCTGTCAGTAGAAGTGACCTTTCCAAGGAGTACAACGATGCAGAAAGCCAGAATCTTGAAGCAGGGCAGTATTCACTGCTTCCCCGTTGGCCTGCGTGATGAGCAGGGAAAGCTCGCCAATGCCGAGTATCGGCGGTTATGTACGACGGTGAGCGGTTACTGCTGGCCAGCGATAAGCCGATTCCAGGAGAGCATCGTTCCGCGGTCTTTGCCTTACCCATGACGGATGACGGGCCGGATGATTCGCAGCTTGAGTATTTTACAACGCCGCTGATCAAACGGGCGGTGAAGTATGAAGACTTCGCCCTGACCGCCGATGGTAAATATGTATTGGCCACGACCGGTTTTGATCGCATTGATGACGTAACCCATGACCTGAATGCCTACAATCATTTATTGATCTGGCCGCTGGGTGAGCCTGAAAAGGCGCAGGCGGTGGACCCTGACCCACGTGATGGAGTGGAAGGGTCGTTGGAGTTACGCAATAAGCTGAACCACGCGATTGGCTTACCTTACTACAAGATCGAAGGGCTGGCGGCGGTGCCCGGCGAGCAAGGCGATGGACTACTGCTTTTCGGCGTACGCGAGCAGGGGCAGCGCCATGATGACTTCGCCTATGTAAGCCGTGTGGTGGGCGCCCACTATGTGGTGAATGCGTCTGGCAATCTCGAGTTTATCGATGAGTTGCGCGAGCTCTACGCTTTCGAACCGACTGACCATGAAGGGATCGCGATTGAGTGCGGATTATCGAGTCTTGAGTATGACCCTTACCACCACCGGCTTTATCTAATGACCAGCTTTGAAACGGAGGTCGATAACGTCGAACGCATTGGCGGTTACCTGTGGCTAATGGAGCTGGATAACCTCACCACTGGCGAGCCGCCTGCCTTGATACGTGGGATGGACGGCACCCCGTTTGAATTCGAGCACAAGGCAGAAGGGCTGGCGGTGCTAGACCATGAGCGCGTCTTTGTAGTATACGACAATGACCGTGAAATGGGCGTGGGCAGCATTGACGAGCGCGATGAACGCCATGCCAGCGAAGCGCTTTATACGCTGTTGCATATGGAATAAAGCTCGCGCGATTTCAGGCTAGCATCAAGAAAAAAGGCACCCAAAGCGGGTGCCTTTTGCGTTGCTGGTGAGGGGGTTAAAACTCTTCCCACTCTACTGCTTCATGCTTTTGCTGGGCGGTCTGTGAACGGCGGCCTGGCGTTTGAGGTAATGCAGTACCTGAACGCGCTTTATGCGCCGCCGTATACGGTAGTGCAGCGTGTTCGGCGCCGCTTTCATTGAGCACAAACTCGCTCATTAACTGATCCAGGCTGCGGGCGTTATCGCGCATGGAAGCGGCAAGGTTCGCACTTTGGCTGACCATAGCGGCATTCTGCTGGGTCATCATATCCATCTCGGCCACGGCCGTGTTGACCTGCTGGATACCGGTCGTCTGCTCGCGTGCGCCCGCGGCAATTTCGGCAATCACATCCGACACCTGAGTGACGCTGTGACGAATCTCTTGCATACGCTCTGCCGCTGCCTTAACGATGTCGCCGCCTTCTTTTGAGTGGCTAACGGACATATCGATCAATGCACGAATATCGTGAGCAGCGGAAGCCGAACGACTGGCAAGGGTGCGCACTTCGCTGGCGACCACGGCAAACCCACGGCCCTGCTCGCCGGCACGGGCTGCTTCGACCGAGGCGTTGAGTGCCAGTATATTGGTCTGGAACGCAATCGAGTCAATCAAGCCGATGATATCGCTGATTTTGTTGGCTGAATCACTGATGGCCGCCATTTTGGCTTCCATCTGGTTCATGGACTCAGTGCCACGTTCAGAGGCATTGGCAGCTTCTAATGCAAGGCTATTGGCCTGTTCAGAGGCCTGGGAAGTATGCGCCACGGTGGAGTGAATTTGCTCCATGGAGGCGGACGTTTCCTGAAGGTTTGCTGCCGCTTGTTCGGTGCGCGACGAGAGCTCCTGAGTACCATCTGCCATATCGCTGGCGTCCGATAATACCGTGCGCGCGTTTTGGCGTACCTCTTGAAGCGTTAACTGCATGCGCTCCACAAAGGCATTAAAGCCATGGGCAAGATCGCCTATTTCATCGTTGGTTTTGGCCTCTAAACGGCGGGTCAAATCACCTTTTCCTTGGGCAATGTCTGCCATGGCCGTCGAGGTTTGCTTGATCGGTGCGAGGGAGCGACGAGCTGCGTAGGCAACCACGGCCAATAGCAGCACCAATAATAAACCGCCCGCCAGCAGTAGCGATTGCAGGAGACGCTTAGTGACCGCTGTAAAGGCGGTGATCGGCACAGTGACCCCGACTACCCAGGAGGTGCCTTCCACTGGGCTCCACATAAGAACGGTTTGTTCTCCATTAGGCATGGTGATGTCACCGGAGCCTGGGGTACCGCTGAGTATTTGCTGACTCAAAGCATCTAGCCCTTCATACCCTTGCTGGTCGGCGTCGGTGTAATTGAGCGACATACGGTACTCTTCAACCGGATGGGCGATGACCTGACCCTGGCTGTCGATTAGCCACCCGTAGCTGCCCTCGCCAACATTAATATCAGAGGTGATGTTAGATAATGATGCCAGCGAGAAGGCGATGCCGATCAAGCCGATCCGGTTGCCGCGTTCATCGAAAATAGTTTCGACCATCATTGCTGCGGGAAGGTTGGTTGCCATTGATACAAAGGGGTCTAGAATAAGGCTATCAGCGGTACCATCAACAACGAGCGCTTTGAAATAAGGGCGCTCAGAAATGTTCATTGTGGCCCCTTCTTGATTGATCGTATTGCCAACAGTATCCGATATAAACAGGGACTCAATGGTGCCATCTGAGTTATAGCGTTTTGCGAGCCACTCGGTGTGGGCTTCAAGAGAAGAACTCTGAGCGAGACGTTCGTCCAAGGCTAGCAATGATAGCCAACTGCGATAACCACTAATCCAACGACTTATTTCATCTGCACGCGCTTCAACTTGGTGTTTGCCCGCATTGTCTAGTAACTCTGGTATTGCTTGATTAAGCTGTTGATTTACGACGATACCTAATAGAACAGCCACGATTAAAAGTGGAATAGCGACAGCAGTTAGCAGTTTCTGCGTCAGTGAAAGACGAGAAATTTTTTTCATTTGTGCCTCGACGTGTGTGCCAGTCGTAGGTCACTGCTAGTAAAGCAGTACTCTGCGTTGGCTGTTGTATGATTCCCTAGAAGTTTTCTTGCTACCGCTGCTTATTAACGGCAGCTAATGTAAAAACTTAAAACAAAAATTACGTTTTCACGCGTTTTAACCAAGTTGTTATTTTTTATGCTTAGGGTGTTTTTTTATGTAACGTTTTTTTAATTAAAAATCCTCCCTCAACGTAGTTGTGGAAGCACACCTCTTTATTTTAATAGCTCGGCTAGATCGTTGTTTTGCCTTACATGTTTTTCCAAGCTAGAAGCAAGTAGTGTTAGGTTAAAAAAAAGCCAAAGCAGCCTAACTTGGCTGCTTGATAGCTAAAGTTTAAGTAGTTACAACTCATTTCGCGTTTTGCCACGGTAGAGGCGCACAATATCGGCCATGACTGCCAGCGCAATTTCAGACGGTGTTTTGCTGCCTAAATTGAGACCAATCGGCATCGTAATCCTGGCCAGTTGAGCGTCTGTGAGGCCGCCAGAGCGTAATAGCCGCTCTGCCCGTTGCTGTGAGGTCTGCTGTGAGCCCATTACGCCAATGTAAAACGCTTCCGTACGGACGGCCTCGATCATCGCCAGGTCATCGATACGTGGGTCATGGGTCACCGCGACCACGGCGGTATTGGCGTGGCAACCGCCTGAGGCGATAAAAACGGAAGGCAGTACCGCCTGCACTTCCACGCCAGGCACATCGAAATTCTTACGGGCGTCCTCGTTGGGGTCGCAAACAATGACTTCAAACCCCAGCGATTGGGCAAACAGGGCGCAGGGTGACGAGATTGAAGAGATTCCCGCAATGATAAGCCGTAGCGCTGGGCCGATGCGTATGCTGACGCTGGTGGTATCGAAAGCAACAGCGGGGTCAGCCAACGTGGCCGGGTTGAAACGCTTGCGGCCATCGGACAGTGAGATATAGCGGGATAGCGATTGTCGGCCCAGCAAAGTGGCATGCATCACTTCTATGTGGGTGAGGTTTTCGGCCGTCGGTGTCAATTGTTCCACCAGCACGTCCAGGCTGCCGCCGCAGGGCAAGCGAACCGAAGCAGCGCTATCCTCGCCGCCATAGCGTATTTGTTGAACAGGCTTGTCGAAATCGCCGCTCTGCAGGCGGCCGATGAAGTCTTCTTCCACGCAGCCGCCCGATAATGAGCCGATATACGCTCCCGTAGAACACGCGACCAGCATCGCCCCTGGCTCGCGGGGTGACGAGCCAAAGGTTTTCAATACCGTGCAGAGCCACACCGTCAGCCCTTCATTGGCCCATTTCAATGCGCGTTCAATAACCTGCAGATCAAGATAATGCATTAACTAACGGCCTCCAAGGGACGGTTTCGGGAGGCTTTTAGAATCTCGCGAACGCTGTCAGGGGTAAAGGGCGGATGGATAAAACTTATGTTTTTTACGTTTATAAGCGAGTTAGCCGTCATCACAGCAGTCGGCCTTCATTTTAATAGGCTGTTGCCCGCTGGTGGGGCGGGGTGAGCAAGCAATATCGTTAGGCAGTATGATGGTGAAGCCTGTCCCAGGCATGGGTAGCCAGTCGACTTTGCTACCCCAACACGCACATTATCCTGATGATACAAAAAGAGGATGGCTATGGAACGCCGTAAACGGATATGGCTAGTATGGGCGATAGTCTTACTTTGCTATTTAGTGCCTTATACGCTGTTAAATGGTATCTCGCGGTGGTACGGCAGCTTTTTGTTTTGGGCGTTGGCTGGGTTAGTCATCATTGCTCTGAACGTATATATCACTCAAGACTTTAAGGAACATGGCGATGACTGAGTCGCTGATTTGGTGGTCTATCGCTATCTACTTACTGGTCGCGATCGGCATTGCGCTGATGTCTCGCCAACGCCCGGCAGAAGGGGCCTCGGAGAGCATGTCGGGCTACTTTTTGGGCAACCGGCAAATGAACGGCTTTGTCTCAGCACTGAGCTACAGTGCCACGACATATAGCGCTTTTATGATGGTGGGCTTGGCAGGTCTTACCTATGCGGGCGGCGTTGGGGCGCTGGGTTTTGAAATCATCTATTTCGCCGGTGTGTCTCTGGTGGCCGTTTTCGGCCCCAAGTTCTGGGCCGTCGGCAAGAAGTTTGGCTATGTGACGCCCAGCGAGATGCTGGGACACCGCTACCATAGCAAGCAGGTGGCCATGGCCGTCTCGATTGCCAGCTGTATCTTTCTGATTCCTTATTCGGCCGTTCAGCTCGCTGGCGTCGGTTACCTGTTGCAGGGGATTACTGACGGCGCGATTTCCTTTACCACCGGGGTAGTGCTGGCCACGGTGATCGCCATCTTCTTTTCCTATATCGCGGGCATTCGTTCGGTGATGTGGACCGACTCGCTCCAGGCCATCATGATGATTGTGGCTTCCACCCTGGTGGCGCTCTTTGTGATTCAGGGCCTGGGCGGTTTTGGCATGCTCTTCGATACGCTGGCAACGGAACACCCGCAGTCACTGACGGTACCTGGCCCTGGGTTGTTCAGCTTTGTCACCTTCCTGGGACTTACTATTCCCTGGTTCTTTTTTAGTCTCTCCAATCCGCAGGTCAGCCAGCGCCTTTTCATGCCTTCGTCGCTGCGCTCGATGCGCCACATGCTGATCGGTTTCTTGGTGTTTGGCTTCATCTACACCATTGTTTCCGTACTTTGGGGTTTCTCTGCTCTGGCGGCCTTCCCCGGCCTGGCAAGCGCTGATTTGGCAACGCCCACGCTGCTGGCCTCGGAGTTTGTTCCGCCTGTATTAGGGGTGATCGTGATGATCGGCATCATGGCCGCCGCGGTGTCTACTATCGATTCGATCATGCTGACTCTGGCGTCCATGGTGTCCCGCGACGTTTATGCGAACGTCAAACCGAACGTTAGTGAAAAACGCCAATTGCTGGTGGGTAAGTTCGTGGTGCCGGTGATTGCATTGATGGCGCTGGCCTTTGCCGAGCTGCAGCTTGACCTGATTGCAGTGCTGTCGGTGGCGGCTTCCTCTGGCCTAGTAGCCATGGTGCCCGCCCTGATCGGCGCCTTCTACTGGAAACGTGGCACCGCTGCCGGTGCATTGACCAGTGTGGTGGGCACCAGCGCTTTTGTACTGCTGATGTACGCTACCGGCAATTCGCTGCTGGGTCTGCCCGCCGGTGTCTGGGGGATTTTGGTCGCCAGCGTTTTATTTGTGGGCGTTAGCCTCATGACCAACCCTCATCAGGCCACGGCGGAGGCCTTCTTTACCGCCATCGCGGAAGAGTTGGGTAAAAAGCGCCGCTATTCAACGCGTCAGCCTGCTAAAGAGGCGAATTCGTAAGGTCGTTTTTTGTAATGTACGTTCATGACAAAAGCCCCGCCCGGGGGCTTTTCAGGTTTAACGCCAAACCGTTAACTGCTTGCGGTAATCATCTTGCGCCTGGCTGGCGCTGACCGGCGTCAGCCACACCTGGGTGCCGGGCAGGCACTGGGCCAGCGTAGCGCAGGCGATGGGGGTGATGGCCCCAAGGCGCGGGTAGCCGCCAATCGTCTGACGGTCGTTCATCAGCACGATGGGTTGGCCGTCTGGCGGGATTTGTACCGCTCCCAGCGGAATGCCTTCGGAAATGATGCCCGTGAGCGAGCCGTGCAGGGCGGGGCCGGTGAGCCGCACGCCCATACGATCGGCACGGTTATCTACGACCCATGGTTGGTTGAAGGCTTGGAAAAGAGAGCGGCCGCTGAAGGCGGCGACTTGCGAACCGAGCACGATGGGTAACCGGCAGCCTGACACCGGCATTTGCGGCCCTTGCCCTTCCGCAATACGGCGAACCGCCGGGGCGGTGCCTTTCCAGGTTAAGCGGTCACCCGCTTTTAGCGGTTTGCCATCTTCATGCAGGCCGCCCAGCTGTTCACGGGCGGTGCAGGCGCGGCTACCCAGCACTTCTGGCGCATTTAGCCCGCCGGGGAAGGCGAGATAAGCACGTAAACCCTGGCGCGGTTGTCGAAATACCAGGCGCTGACCGGGTAGCAGTTTGAAGCTGCTATTGGGCGCGAGCGACTTGCCATCCAGTTGGGCGTCTAGGTCAGCACCGGTCAGCGCCAGGCGCACTTCGCTTTCGCTTTCAAAGCTCAAACCACCGCCCATGACAATTTCCAGCGCGGCGCTGTTGGGTGCGTTACCCAAGAGCCAGTTGGCCCAGCGAAACGAGATCCAGTCGGCAGCGCCGCCTTGGGTAACGCCTAAGTGGCCGACACCAAATCGCCCGGTATCTTGTATCAACGCCAGCGGCCCCGCCTGCTTAACCACCAGCCCTTTTGATGCACTATTGTTAGCCGCGTGACTCATGGCCGCTCCTCCATGGGCGTGGTGTCACCACCGTCCGCTTCGAATTCTTCGCGGGAGATCGCTCTAAAGCGCACCTTATCGCCCGGTCGAAACAGGGGGTCACCGCGCTTGGCGTATTCGAATAGCGGCACATTGGTGCGGCCCAGAATGTTCCAGCCACCCGGCGAAAGCAGCGGATAGATCGCCGTTTGCCGGTCGGCAATACCGACGCTGCCAGCGGCTACCTTACGACGCGGGGTTTTCAGGCGTGGCGTTGCCAACGCTTCGTCTACCAGGCCCATAAAGCCATAGCCGGGCGCAAAGCCCAGCGCGAACACGCAGTAGTCGTGATTACAGTGCTGCTGGATCAGCTCGTCGACACTCAAGCCCGCACGTTTAGCGACCAGGGGCAGTTCGGGGCCGACGCTTTCGTCGTACCACACGGGAATATCGTGCAGCTCCCCCGCCTGTGTGTCGGCAGGAGATAGCCCGGAAAGCGCTTTGTTAATCCGTTGACAGGCCGCGTCGTGATCCAGCTGTTCGCAGTCGTAGTGCACGAGTAGCGTGGTGTAGGAGGGCACCAGATCAATCAAGGCAGCCCCGAAAGCACCGCGCAGCGCTTGGTCGGCGGCGATCACCCAGGCCATATTGGCTTCGTCGATGGTGTCGAACAGTCGCACCATCAAGGCATCCATGGCGGCGGTTTCAATGCGAATTTTAATGCGGGTCGCTTCAATGTGTGTTGTTTCAATGCCTGGTTTCACGCTTTCTCCAGCGCCTGAAAGGCCTCGCGAATGGCGCGCACGGCCGCCACGGACTCCGGGTTGTCGCCGTGAACGCAGAGCGTGTCGCAGGCTAACTGTAGCGGTGTGCCGTCGAGTGCGGTGAGCGGCTCGCCTTTGGCCAGCATTACCGCTTGGTTAACGATGGTGTTCTGGTCGTGGTGTACGGCGTTGGGTAACCGGCGCGAAGCCAGGTGGCCGTTGGCGTCGTAAGCGCGATCGGCAAAGGTTTCAAACCACAGGGTAATACCCAATTTAGCGGCTAGCTCGCGGTGCGGCTCGGGATTGGCGGTCGACATGATCATTAGCGGCAGATCGGCGTCATATGCACGCACGGCGCGCATGACGCCTTCGAGTAGCGCCGGGTTGGCGGCCATATCGTTATACAGCGCCCCGTGGGGTTTGATATAGCTGAGCCGTGCGCCTTCGGCTTGGCAGATGCCTGCCAGGGCGCCGACTTGGTAGAGCACCATGTCTTCCGCTTCTTCGGCCGAGCAGGCCATGGAGCGGCGTCCAAAGCCCATTAAATCCGGATAACCAGGGTGCGCACCAATGCGAACATCATGCTGAACTGCCAGCTTGACGGTGCGTCGCATTACATGAGGGTCAGACGCGTGGAAGCCGCAGGCGATGTTGGCGCAATCGACATAAGGCATCGCCTCGGCATCTAAACCAATAGTCCAGTTGCCGAAACTTTCGCCCATATCGCAATTAAGCAGGGGGATGGCCATAGCGACTCCTGTCGTTGATGCAGTGGGTGCTTTCACGTGGCTGATGGGGAAATTAAATCCATCACCAATATATGAACACGGCCTCCTGAGTGCCAATCGTTTTTGACGATACTAACTATCGGGCACTCCTATCATATTGTTATTTGGTGGAAAAATAGTTGACGCTTGGGCACGATACGCTTATCACAGTAAGGGCGGGGCGTGATAATAACGTTGGTGAAACAGCGCTGCCGAAGATGGTCTCGAAGTTGCATAGTGATCTTGTGTTCACGAGCATCAGCACAAAGCAATCAGCGTTGCGTGTCAGCAAGACGGCGCTTAGTCACTCTCAAAAGTCATTCGTAGGCGTGTCACTATGCTCGATTTTAAGGAACTTGAGGCGTTTGTATGGGCGGTGAGGCTGGGCTCCTTCCGTAAGGCGGCGACCCGTTTGCACCTGACCCAGCCCTCCGTTTCTGAGCGTATTTCACGTCTTGAAACCGCCGTAGGGGAGCTGCTGCTAGAGCGTGCCGCCCGGCCCGTTCAGCCCACCATGCGGGGCCGCGAGTTCTTTGTGCACGCTGAACGAATGCTGCACCAACGTGACGAGGCAATGAGGCTTTTCGATGATGAAGAGGCGTTTTCTGCACCATTGCGGCTCGGCACGATTGAAACGATTGCCCATAGCTGGTTTCCCGAGTTTATGCGCAGGCTCACCGAGCGCTACCCACGTCTGATTATCGAGCTAACGGTGGATTACTCACCGGTGCTCAATGAGCGGCTGCTCGGCAACGAGCTGGATATCGTGCTGGCGATGAATGGATATTCACCCCAGAAGCAGATCGATTATGAGTCGTTGAGTCCTTATGAGATGGGGATGTTCGTCTCCCCCCGGCACGCGCCGTTACTTAACGAAAGCGCCGACATCTGGGGCAGGCAACTGCCGTTTATTTCCTTTGGCAAGCTGGCGCGTCCCTATACAGAATTGGTGAATTACTTGGCAGAGCAGGGCGTGGCCAGCCCCCGAATTCATAGTGTCAGCACGTTGATGACGATAGTCCGCATGACCACGGAAGGGCTGGGGATTGGTGCCTTGCCGGTGGCCACCGTGCTGGAAGAGTGGCAGCGAGGAGAGCTTTACCGGCTTGAACTACCGGTGCCGTTACCGGCGATGCACTATGATGTGATATGGCGCCACGCTAACCATCCGCGCTTTTGTCGCGGTGTGGCTCGGCTGGCCCAAGAGTGCGCTTGCGGCTATGCGCAGGCGCGCCGTGCCGATATGACCAAAACACTTTTCTCCGGGCGTTGGGTTGCCACCCGCGCCTCCTCTGGTACCACCAAAGCACCACACTGTTAGCACCATACGGTTAGCAAAATACTATTAATAGAAATAAGAGGGTTCTCACAATGCGCAAGACAATAACGACATCACTGCTGCTAGCGACTGCCTGCGGTTTAACGGTAACGGCTCAAGCAGCTGAGTGGACCATGGCCACGCCTTACGGTGATGCCAGTTTTCACACCCAAAATAACAAGCAGTTCGCCGAGGACGTGGCCGAAGCTACTGATGGTGAGTTAACCATTACCGTACATAGCGGCGGCTCGTTGGTATCGCATGGTGAAATCAAGTCGTCGGTTCGCCGTGGCACCATTGATGCAGGCGAAGTCTTCCTTTCGGTACTTTCCAATGATGACCCCATTTTCGAAGTGGACACACTGCCAGGGGTCGCCGGCAGCTACGATGATGCTTACGCGTTGTGGGAGGCCACCAAGCCCATGATCACCGAGCTATTCGCCTATGAAGGTTTGATTCCGCTCTACGCCGTCACCTGGCCTGCACAAGGCATCTACACATCAGAGCCGCTCACCGACCCTGAGCAGTTTGAAGGCCTGCGCGTGCGTGCGCCCAACATCAATACGCAGCGCTTCGTCGACAACCTGGGAGGTAGCCCCACGGAAACCGAAGAGTCTGATATCCCGACCGCCTTCAGCACTGGCCGTGTGGATGCCATGATTACCTCGAGCTCGACCGGTAATTCCATGGCGGCTTGGGATTATGTCACCGACTACACCGACGCTAACCTGTGGCTACCCAAGAACATTGTTTTCATCAGCCAGCGCAGTTTCGATGGCCTGGATGAAGCGACCCAGGAAGCCTTGATGGAAGCCGCCGCCGAAGCGGAAAAACGTGGCTGGGAAATGAGCCGCGAAGATAACCAGGCAAGCCTGGAGGCCTTGGAAGAGAACGGTATTTCGGTTTCTGAGCCGAATGAGGCCGTTTCAGAGGCACTGCAAGCAGCCGGTGATCAGTTGTTTGAAGATTGGCAGTCGCGTGCTGACGACGAAGCCAAACAGGCGCTGGAAACTTACCGCGAGCAACGCGACAGCTAATCGCCGTAGCAATGTCTCTTGCAGGGGCCACGGCAATGCCTTCGCCCCTGCTTTTCCCGCGCGCTTTATGAGGCTGCGAACATGACGTTTAAATTCGACAAGCTCTATCGCCTCGGTGCTTGGGGTGCGGCGGCGTGCATGGTGGCTATCTGTGCGCTGATCGCGCTCCAGGTAACCTTCCGCTTGGTAGATGCGTTGCTAGTGCTGGTAGGTTTGAGCCGGCTAGGCCTGAGCATTACCGGCGTTTCAGAAATTGCGTCTTACTTATTAGTCGGCGCGACCTTTCTGGGCTTGGCCTACACCTTTGTGCATCACGCCCATATCCGCGTGACGCTGTTGATTACTCGGCTGCCACCGGCCATTCGTGTGTGGTTTGAAGTGTTTGGCCTCATCATTGCCCTGGCGATCAGCCTGATGCTCAGTTATGGCCTGGTGGGGCTGGCGCAGGAGAGCATCCAGTACAACGATGTCTCTTCGGGATTTGTGTCGATCCCACTGTGGATTCCCCAGCTGGTACTCGCGATCAGTGTAGGGCTGCTGTGCTTGGCGCTGGCTGAAGCCCTGTTCATGGCGGTGCGTATTGCCATTCGCGACCCTTCGAGTTTCCGCGAAGCGACGGCCCCCGATGATAGCGAGGGTTACTAAATGACGACCTTACTATTGTTTCTAAGATGCCCGCGTTTAGCTATCTCTATAACGACGCTTTTACTCCAGGCGCTTCTGTCCCTTAAATCGGAGAGATTCTCGTGCTGCTACTAAGTCTCGCCACCATTTTTACGCTTGTGCTGTTACTGGGGAGCGGGGTGTGGATCGCCTTTGCGTTGATCGGTACTGCCTGGATAGCGCTCGAGTTCTTTAGCTCCTTTTCACCGGCTTCTATTCTGGCCTCAGATTTCTGGGGAGCGAGTTATGGCTGGGACCTCACGGCGCTGCCCATGTTTATCTGGATGGGTGAGATTCTCTTTCGGTCGGGGCTTGCGGATAATATGTTCCGCGGCCTGTCGCCCTGGTTAAACCGCCTGCCCGGTCGCTTGCTGCATACCAATATCATTGGCAGCGGTATGTTTGCCGCGGTGTGCGGCTCTTCGGCTGCCACCTGTGCCACGGTAGGCAAGATGACCCTACCGGAGCTTGAGCGGCGGGGCTACGATAGCAACATGGCGATTGGTACGCTGGCCAGTGCTTCGACCTTGGGGCTGTTAATTCCGCCTTCCATCGTACTGATCGTTTACGGCGTGGTGACCGAACAGTCGATTTCCCGGCTGTTTATGGCGGGTATTGGCCCCGGCCTGATGATCCTGGCGCTGTTCATGAGCTATCTCATCGTGTGGGCGCTGCTCAAAGGCAACCGTGAAGGGCTGACCGGCGAAGATGAGTCGGGAATGAGCTTTGGCGAAAAGTTACGCAATACCTGGTCGCTAATGCCCATTCTGCTGCTGATTGGCGGCATTATCTTCTCGATCTATGGCGGCTTGGCGTCTCCCACTGAGGCCGCCGCGGTCGGTGTGGTACTGTCAATCGTGATTGCTCGCTTCAATGGCCATTTTGATCGCGCTATCTTCAAAAGCTCGCTGTTTGCCGCGGTACGTACTGCCTGCATGATTGCTTTCATCATTGCAGGGGCGTCGTTCCTGACCTCGGCCATGGGCTTTACCCAAGTGCCGATGAAGCTCGCTCAGGCCATTGGCGAAATGGGCCTGTCGCCCACTATGCTGCTGATCGCGCTCACCTTGCTGCTGCTGATCATGGGCTGCTTTCTCGACGGTATTTCGCTAATACTGCTGGTCACGGCGATTATTATGCCGCTGGTGAGTGCGGCAGGATTCGATCTCATCTGGTTTGGTATCTATTTGGTGATCGTCGTCGAAATGTCGCAGATAACCCCGCCCGTTGGCTTCAATCTGTTCGTGATTCAAGGGCTGACCGGCAAAGACATCTTAACCATTACCCGCGCCACGCTTCCGTTCTTCCTGCTGATGTTGCTGGCGATTGCGTTGATGCATGTCTTCCCCGGCATTGCGCTCTATCTGCCCGAGGCCATGACCCGCTAAAGGCCTACTACTGTGCACGTTTAAACATCCAAGTGGCGTTATAAGGGCTTGGATGTTTAATGGGTGCTTCTTTGTGGCCTCGCTTCGAGCTAAGCTGAAGCAAAAGCGGGAATAGGTGACACCACCAATGCGCACGGGGAATGACTCAGTAGACATCTTTCGCCAGTTGGCAGAAGGGATGGGGCACAGTGGCAGCCCCCGCTTTTATGCGGATTTGGTGGAGCGCTTGGCAAACTTGGTGGATGTCGATCATGTCCTAGTGGCCGACGTAACGCAGTTGCATCAAGCAGAGACGTTGGCCGTCTGGTCCAATGGGCGCTTGCTTAGCAATGTCACTTATCCATTGGTGGGCACGCCTTGTGAAACCGCAATAGGCAGCGGCGCTTGCCTATATGAACATGATGTTCAAGCACGCTTCCCCGACGATAAATTTCTTTGCGAACTGGGTGCCGAGAGCTATCTCGGGCGTCCTCTTTACGCGGCGGATGGTGGGCTGATTGGCCTGCTGGCAGTGCTTAAAAATTCGCCTATGCAACTCGATGGGTTAGCAGGGGAGATATTGCAAATTGCCGCTGCTCAGGCCGGTGCGGAGCTGGGTCGGCAAAAAGCAGAGCAGGCCTTAAGAGAAAGCGAAGAAGTCGCGCGGGAGAGTGAGCGACGCTTGGATACGCTGCTCAACCATCTGCCGGGCATGGCCTACCGCTGCTTTAATGACCGCGATTGGACTATGCAGGTAGTGAGCCAGGGAGCCGAGGCACTGACCGGCTACCGTCCAGATGAATTGCAGGGTAACCGAGTCACCAGTTTCGCCGCGCTGATTCATGCGGATGATCAGGCACAACTTTTTAGCGAAGTGCAGTCGGCGATCGCCCACAAGCGACCTTATCGGGTGGTCTATCGCTTGCAGCATCGCGATGGTAGCTACCGCTGGATGTGGGAGCAGGGCCAGGCGGTCACCGGACACGACGGTGAGATTGTCTGCCTGGAAGGCTTCATCTCAGACGTGACCGATCAGCAAGAGTCGCAGCGGGTGCAAAACGCCGTGTTGCAGGTTGCTTCCACCGTGACGACGCGGGTAGGAGACGGCTATTTTCAGCAACTGATTGCCACGCTGGTCGAGGTGCTGGAAGCCGATGCCGGCTTTATTGCACTGCTGCACACCTCCCCGCAGGGTGAGCACGAGGTTTATGGCCAAGCGAGCACGGTCAGTATGGTCGTCGAGGGGGCTCAGCTTGAACAGTACGCTTTTGCTCTGCGCGGGTCGCCGAGTGAGCAAGTCGTACTGGAACGCGAAGCGGTCGTGCATGACGGCCCTCCGCAACGTTTGGCGGGCACGCAGCTACCCATTCGGGCATGGATTGGACGTCGCTTGGATAACGCCAACGGCGAAGCGATTGGCGTTATGATGGTCTTTTACCGCCAGCCGCTGACCACCAATGCCTTCGCTACCTCGGTGCTGCGAATACTGTCCACGGGCGCGGCGGCTGAGCTTGAGCGTCGCCGCGACCACCGCCACATGCATCAGTTGGCCTATACGGATAGCACCACCGGCCTACCCAATCGCGCTCGTTTTATGGTGCTATTAGGGCAACTATGGACACAGGCGCGCCGCACTAAGCAGGGGCTGTCGCTGCTGCTATTGGATATTCGCCGCTTTAAAGAAGTGAATGACCTGCACGGCCATCAGGTGGGAGACCAGTTACTGGTGACGGTAGCGGATCGGTTACAGAAGATCAGCCACGCCTATGGCCCACTGGCGCGATTATCCGGCGATGAATTTGCCATGCTGGTGGCCGACGCCGATGGAAGAAGCATCAGCGAGCTGGTCGAGCAACTTCGCTCTGCGGTGACGAAGCCTCTGCATCTGGAACGCCGCGTGTTTAACCTTGATATCAGCATTGGTTATGCCCGTTATCCCCACGATGTGGCGCAAGCGAGTGAACTGTTCAACGCCGCCAGTATCGCGCTTCACCACGCTAAACGCCGCGACAGTAGTACCTGCCCCTATACCCAAACCATGCGCCATGCGCTCCAGCGTCGCCAGCGAATGACCGAGCGGCTCAGCGCCGCGATCAGCGACCACCATTTGGAGCTCTATTTTCAGCCCCAGGTCGACCTGTCCAGCGGGCAATTAACGGGCGCAGAAGCCCTATGCCGCTGGCATGATGCGGAGTGGGGTTGGGTGAGCCCTGGGGAATTTATCCCTCTTGCCGAAGAGCGCGGGCTGATTCGTGCCCTGGGCGATTGGGTGCTGGAGGAGTCCGCCAGACAACTCATCGCGTGGAACAGCCAGTGCTTGATGCCGCTGCCTGGCCGGCTGTCCATCAATATTTCCGCCCAGCAATTCGCCGACCCACAGTTGACGAGCCATATTGCCCAACTGACGGCGGGGGTTTCGCCCACCGCGATTGCGCTAGAGCTGACCGAAAGTGATTTTATGCGCGACCCCGACCAAGCGATCGACATTACCCACACCATGCGGCAAGCGGGCTATGCGCTCTCGATCGACGATTTCGGCACCGGCTACTCATCGCTCTCCTATCTGCGCCGCTTTGCCGCCGACGCTTTGAAGATCGATATCTCCTTCGTGCGCGAAATGCTCGAGAACCGCCACGACCGCACCATCGTGCAGACCATCATTGCCATGGCCCAAGCACTAGAGATGAAAACGGTGGCAGAAGGCGTAGAGACCCAGGAACAGGCACGCTTGCTGGCCGAAATGGGCTGTAACGAAGCCCAGGGATATTGGTTTGGGCGGCCGTTACCGGCTAATGAGTTTGCTGCAGCTTGGTTGCAGCAAGCATGAAGCGGTTAGCCATACAGTGTTTCCCAATGGATATCCCGCTCAGGTTCGGCATCTAACTGCAGTTCGCATTCGATATGTTCCAGATGATGCAACATTAGCCGAATGGCGGCGGTTTCGTCATGGGCAGCAATGGCCTCCACGATGAGCTTGTGTTCATCTTCTGGGCAAGCGGGTGTTTGGGGCGCATCATAAAGCGCGATGATCAAACAGGTTAGTGGACAGAGCTCAGCCATCAATTTTTCGATAAACTTGTTGCCGCTAACTTCTGCCAGCAGCATATGAAACTGTCCTGAGAGGCGAATGATTCTGCGCCGATCCCCTTCCTGACGAGCCTCTGATTCAGCGACCAGATGCTGGTGTAACCTTGCTAGATCCTTTTCGCAAGCGCGGGCAATGACATTGCGCACTATCTCGGGCTCGACAAGCCTGCGAGTAGCAAACAGGTCACGTGCTTCCGCAGCGCTCGGGCGAGTCACGAATGCACCACGGTTGGCGTGCAATGTCACCAACCCTTCCTTTGCAAGCACGGTGAGTGCCTGACGAATCTTGGTGCGACTAACACCAAAGGCGGTTGCCAACTTCTCCTCCACCAGCTTGATACCGGGCGGTAGCCGGTGCTCCATAACAGCATCAGTAATGCGCTCGGCTATCTGCTCAATGGCTAGCTTGGTAGTGGGGACAGCGTCCATGGGTACTTTTATCCTGTCGAGAACTGCGTTCAGTATGCCGTAACCGCAAGGTGGTCTGTAGTGCTGCGTTTAAAACGGCATGAAATTGAAAATTAGCACCAAGAGCGTGCATTTTTTAAGCATTCGGCATCATTTTAGAGCGTAAATATGTTTTATTTATTGTATGCAATTTATAAAACATTATCATCATACTTTTTTTTATACTTTTTAAAATCTATTTTAAATCAATTTATTGAGAGCTTTGCTAAGCAGTTTTTTGCTGAGCGAAGACTGATATGGCATGAGGATTGCTGTTTCATTTTAACTAATCGCCTGCGTGAGCGGACGATAACGATTTGTTGAAACGGCTGGAGCCTCCCCCATGATCTCTAAATCGACTCTCGTAACGCTGGCCTCACTCCTGACGGCTGCGACCCTTTGTTCCTCGTCACTTCAGGCGGCCGAGAGGCTGCGTGTCGCGGGTAACTTCCCAACCGATCACTCTGTCTCACGTGCGATGGAAGCTTTCAAAGAGCAGGTAGAGCGTGAGTCAGAAGGCGAGATTCAAATTGACTTGTTTCCCGCCATGCAACTGGGGGGAGCCACCGAGAACGTCGACCAAGTGCGTTCCGGTACCATCTTCGCTGTGTTCACGTCGATCGCTTACTTCACGCGCTCGATACCTGAGTATGAGGCGGTGAGCCTACCGTTCTTGTTTGATAACCGTGAACAGGCGTTCGCCGTTATGGACGGCCCCGTCGGCGAGCAGCTGGACGAGAAAATGGAAGAGCTAGGATTCGCGAACCTTGGTTATGGGGAGCTTGGCTTTCGCCATGTAACGAATAGCTTACGCCCGATTACCTCGGTTGAAGATTTCGAAGGTATGCGCATTCGCCTACAGCCTAATGAAGTTCACCTTCAGACCTTCCGTGCACTGGGTGCCAACCCCGTGTCCATGGATGTGTCAGAGCTCTATTCAGCGCTGCAGCAGGGTGTCCTTGATGGTCAGGAAAACCCTTACAACATCATCGCCAGCCGTCGCTTTAACGAAGTGCAGGAGTATCTCTCAGATAGCGGCCACTTCTATGACTTTATCAATGCCGTTGCCAACAAGAGCAGCTATGACGGGCTTTCGGAAGAGCACCGCGCCATCATTGACGAGGCTATGGCGGATGCCATGGCGTGGCAGCGTGAAGCCGCCGCGGATGAAGAAGAGCAGTGGCGTGATCAGTTAATTGCAGACGGTATGGAATTTACACCGATCTCGCCAGAGCTACGGGCTGAACTCCGTGAAGCAACGCTGGAAGTCACTGAAAGCCTTAAAGAGCGTATAGACCCTGCGTTCATTGAGTTGGTTACCCAGGAAGCTGAAGCAGCACTGTGAGACCGGCCATGACACCTACCTCTACATCATCTCAAGTCGATACTAAGCGGGGGCCTGCGCCCCCACATTTTAGCACTGCTTTTCAACGAGCAAAATGGGTCGTTGAGCGCTTAGATGCCGTTACCTACTGGGGCATTGTGGTGGTAATGGGATTAATGGTCACCATCGTCGCGCTGCAGGTGTTCTGGCGCTATGTGCTTGGCTCCTCCATTGATGCCGCTGATGAGCTGTCACGCTTATGCTTTGTGTGGGCGATCTTCCTGGCTATTCCCCATGGCGTGAAACACGGCGTGCATGTGGGTATCGATCTGTTTGTGATGATGGTGCCCGCGTGGTTGAAGGAGGTTCTCTTTCGCCTGATGGCTGGTGTTTCCACGCTTCTGATGCTGATGGTGATGTTGGGCGCGTGGGTCGCGACAGTCGATCGCTGGCCAGAGCTAATGCCGACACTACCTATGACCTCTGCTATCTACTACATCGCTGTACTGATTTGCGGTGCCCACGCCTTTTTGCACTTGGCCCTGCTCGCATGGGGCGGGTCGCGCACATGGGAGGAGTTGTCATGACGTGGATGGCAATTGGCTTATTCCTGGCGCTGGCTTTTTTCGGTATGCCGTTGGCCTTTGCGCTTGGTTTTGGCTCGCTAGCGGGTCTTTGGATGCTCGACTTCGAGCTGGTTGTTATGCCGCAGCGCATGATGCATGCGGTTAACAGCTTTCCCTTGATGGCCATCCCGCTGTTTATGTTAGCCGGTGAACTAATGGTGCGCGCGGGCATTATGGATCGCCTCATTGCCTTTGCAAATAGTTTGGTCGGGCGGATGCACGGAGGTTTGGCCCATGTCACGATCACTTCAGGCACTATTTTTGCCTCAGTGAGTGGTGCCGCGGTAGCCAGTGCCAGCGCCATGGGCAGCACCTTGGTTCCCTCGCTACGCAAGTACTATCCCGATGCTTATTCAGGCGCTGTTATTGCCTCCGCAGCTAATTTGGGACCGGTGATTCCGCCTAGCAATGCAATGATTGTCTATGCGCTGATGGCGGGCTCTTCGGTCTCTGTGGGAGGGCTTTTTATCGCCGGTATTCTGCCCGGGATATTGCTAGCCGTTGGCTTTATGGCAATTGCCAGTTGGATCTCTTGGCAGCGGGGTTATCCGCTAACCGGTGAGCGTTTTAATCTGGCCAATGTGTTGCACCAAGGGCGACGCGCGATGGTCATTATTATGATGCCAGTGATTGTCGTCGGTGGGATTGTCGGCGGCATTTTTACCGCCACTGAGGGCGCGGCTATCGCCGTGGTTTACTCCGCGCTGATTGGTTTTGTCGTCACTCGCCGGCTGAAGATTTCCGACCTGCCAGGCTGTCTCTACCGTGCCGCGGTCACGTCGGCCATGGTCGGTGCGTTAATTGCGTTTGCTTCCGTGCTGACGTTCATCTTCACCATCGAGATGGTGCCGATGATGCTGTCTGATTTTATTCAGGAGCTGACCAGCGACCCGATGACGTTCATCTTGCTGACCATGGCGCTGCTCGTTCTCGTTGGCATGCTTATAGAATCCAACGCAGCCTACATCATGCTGGTACCGCTGTTTGCGCCCGTTGCGCTGACCTATGGCATCGACCCCCTCTATTTCGGCTTTCTATTTATGTACAACCTGGTGGTCGGGATGATGACGCCGCCGGTAGGTGTGCTCTATTTCGTCATGAGCGGCATCACCAAAGTACCCATGATGCAGCTTGTGAAAGAGTCCCTGCCCTTTGTGGCCTTCCAATTCGCGGTGCTTGCCCTTTGCATCTTTGTCCCCCAGCTCGTCACCGCGCTGCCCCGCGCGCTTGGCTACTAAATGTCACTGGAGCAGATAATGACGCAACCCTTCGATGCTCAGCATCCTGCTGATTTGGTTATATATGGCGCCCGCGTGCTGACAGTTGATCCTCAATTGGGTGAGATTCCGAATGCTCGGTTAGTGATTCATCAAGGTCGCTTAGTTGAAGTGGGGCCCGATGATCCCTCAAAGCCGATGCCTCCCGCGCGTCGCACGATCAACTTAACCGGCCGAGTGATTACCCCAGGCTTCGTCAATGTGCATACCCACACCATTCTGAGCATGGTGCGCGGCGTTGCTGAAGATATGGGCTTTGCTCCGGCCTATACCCCCGGTGTGCCCCATGGTCATGAAGTAAGCGAAGAGGAGGCCGTTGCCCTGGCACGCTTAGGGGCCGCCGAAGCGCTTTTATTCGGTTCCACACTGATTAACGACAGCTATGTGCATGCTGACTTAACGCTTCCCGCCATGGGCGAGCTAGGCATGCGAGTGATTACCTGTGGGCGCATTCACGATGTGGATTTCAGCCGTGTTCATGAAGGGGTCTGGGAGCATCGCGATGGAATTGGCGAACGTACGCTAAATGAAGCCATTGCGCTTCACGAGCGCTGGCAAGGCAAGTTGGATGGGCGATTAGGCGTGGAGCTTGCTGCCCACGCCCCTGATACCTGCTCCCGTGCTTTATTAGCCAAAGTTGCCAATACCCGCGATGCACTGGGTATTCACGTTAATGGCCACCTTTCCCAAAGCGTTAAAGAGAACCGTCGAGTGATAGAGCGTGACGGTATGACCCCCAGTGAGCTGCTGGAAGATGTTGGGTTGCTGGGCCCGCGCTTTACCGCTGCGCACTGTATGTACGTGACCGACAGCGATATCGAGCGGATTGGCCGTACCGGCACCAACATTGCCCATATTCCCCGGGGTAATGCCACCGGCGGTCGAATTGCCCCCACCACCCGCTTACGCGCAGCAGGCGCGAACCTTGCCCTAGGCACCGACAACATGCACGGCGATATGGTGGAAGTGATGCGCTGGGCGCTGATTATGGGTCGGGTGCAGGAGAGCGAGATTAACGACACTTGGCAGCCTCATCACGTGCTGGAAATGGCCACCCTGGGGGGCGCTAAAGCGTTAGGGTTGGATGCAGAGCTAGGATCACTTACCCCCGGCAAGCGCGCTGATTTAGTGGTGTTTGACTTCCGTCGCCCGCACTTAGTGCCGCTGATTAATGCCCTTGGCAACTTGGTGCATACCGCCCAAGGCCGCGATGTAGAAATGGTGGTGTGTAACGGCCAGGCGGTGGTTGAATACGGTGAGCTGTGCTTGGCCGATACGCCCACATTGCTAGCCGATGCGCAGCACGCGGCTGAAGCGCTCTGGGCGCGCGCCCGGGCTCAGGTTTGATGCGGTGGAGACTGCCTTTATGAAGCTACTAATCATTAATCCTAATATCTCACAAAGTGTCACCGACCTTATCGCTGCTGAGGCGCAGCGCTCGGCAAGCAGTGATACACAGCTAACGCTGCGCACGGCTGCCTTTGGCGTGGCCTATATCGAAACCCGAGCTGAAGCAGCGGTTGGGGCCTATGCAACATTGAATGAGCTTGCTGAGCATTACACCGGGCATGACGCCGCCATCATCGCGGCCTTTGGTGACCCGGGCTTAGAGGCTGCGCGGGAGATGTTACCAATCCCGGTGGTAGGGCTTACCGAAAGTGCGCTGATGAGTGCCGCCATGCTGGGTGGTCGCATCGGTATTGTGGCGATTTCGCGGCGTATTCGCGCTTGGTACAGCGAAACCGTTGACCGCTATGGGATGGCCTCGCGACTGGCCAGTATCCGCTGCTTAGACGAGCCGCTGCCCAACATTGGCAGCGTTCAGCAGGATAAAGGTGAGCAGCTAGTGGCGCTGTGCGAAGCCGCCGTACGTGAAGACGGCGCAGATGTATTGATTATTGCAGGCGCCCCGCTAGCGGGGCTTGCTCGCAGCGTAGCAGAGCGGATTCCAGTGCCAGTGGTGGATGGTGTGAGCTGTGCCGTTCATCAGGCAGAGCTACTGGCAAGGCTAAATTCCCACAAGGCCACCGCGGGAAGCTACGCCGCACCCCCTGAAAAAAACTGGACGGGATTGTCGCCAGCGTTGGGCCTATTAATCGGGCGACAGCGCATATCGTAAGGCAAGCACCGCCTATAAATTTTGGAGTACGACCATGACCACGCCCCGCAGTCGTTTTGGTGTTTTAACACCCTCTTCGAATACCGCACTAGAGCCATTGACCTCGGCGATGGTGGCTCAAGTTCCTGGCGTCACCGCGCACTTTTCACGTTTTGGGGTCACGGAAATAGCGCTAAGCCAGCGCGCATTGGGCCAATTTGACGATACCCATGTGCTGGCTGCCGCCAAGCTGCTCGCCGATGCTAGGGTCGATGTGATTGGCTGGAGCGGCACCTCCGCAGGCTGGCTCGGCTTTGATCACGACGTCACCTTGTGCCAGCGCGTTGAGGCTGAAACGGGCATTCAAGCGACCACATCAATGTTGGCGCTTAACGAGATTATGACCGAGCACGGTGTACGTGAATTTGGTCTAGTAACGCCTTATACCGACGACGTACAGCAGCGCATCCTGGCGAATTACCACACCGAAGGTTTCAGTATTGTTGCGGAAGACCACCTTAGTATCAGTGAAAACTTTGCCTTTGCTGAGGTAAGCGCAGAGGTCCTCACCGCCCAGGTGCGGCGGGTGGCTGAACAGGGTGCTCCCTTGATTGTCGTCGCCTGTACCAACCTCAACTCTGCCCAACTGGTTGCTCAGTGGGAAGCTGAATTAGGTGTGCCAGTGCTGGATACCACCTCGACGGTGGTGTGGAAAATGCTGCGTATGACGGGGCACGTTACGACGCCGATCACCGGCTGGGGACGCTTGATGGAAGGGACGCTGTAATATGGCTGATTTCGATTTAGTGGTTCGCCGGGCGCGCTGTGCCACCGCCGCCGATGTTTTTGACGCCGATATTGGGATTCGCGATGGCGTGATTGTTGCTTTAGGCAATGCGCTAGCGGCGGGGAAAGAAGAAATTGATGCAGCAGGGCGCTGGGTACTGCCTGGCGGCATTGATGGCCACTGCCATCTGGATCAGCCAACCTCCGACGGCTCCAAAATGGCCGACGACTTCCTCACAGGGACACGTTCGGCGGCCTGCGGCGGCACGACGACGGTGTTTCCTTTTGCCTGTCAAATTAAGGGGCAGAGCCTGCGGGCCGCGGTGGGGGATTATCACCACCGGGCGGAGGGAAAAGCGTGCATCGACTACGCCTTTCATTTGATCGTCACCGACCCCACGCCTGAAGTGCTTGCAGTCGAGCTGCCCGAGCTAATTCGCGAAGGGTACACCTCGTTTAAAATCTACATGACCTACGACGATCTGAAGCTGGCCGATCGAGAAATCATTGATGTGCTGGCGGTTGCCCGTGAACACGGTGCCATGGTGATGGTGCATGCCGAAAATGCCGACTGCATTGCCTGGCTGACCGAGGGTCTACTTGCCAATGGCCACACGGCCCCCCGTTACCATGCCGCCGCGAGGCCTATGTTGGTGGAGCGGGAAGCCACCCACCGCGCCATAGCCTACGCTGAACTGGTTGATGTGCCGATCCTGATTGTGCATGTGTCAGGACGTGAAGCGATGGAGCAACTGCGTTGGGCGCACCAACATGGTTTACGCGTCTATGCTGAAACCTGCCCCCAATACTTATTCTTAACGGCCGATGACCTGGGCCTGGATGACGACCCTCAGGGTGCCAAGTGCATTTGCAGCCCGCCACCGCGCGATAAGGCGAATCAGCAGGTGGTCTGGGATGGGTTAGAAAACGGTGTTTTTCAGGTTTTCTCCTCTGATCATGCACCGTTCACCTTTGAAGGCCCTGAAGGCAAGTTTTCGGCAGGTGAGGATGCCAGCTTTGCGCGTATTCCCAACGGCATTCCAGGGCTTGAAACCCGCTTGGCGCTACTGTTTAGCCATGGGGTAGAGACCGGCAGAATTACCATCCAACAGTTTGTGGCGCTCACGGCCACCAATGTTGCGCGTATGTATGGGATTTATCCGCGCAAGGGGTCGATTGCCATCGGTGCCGATGCCGATCTGGTGATTTGGGATACTGGCCTAGAGCGCACTATCCGCAATGTGGATTTACATCACGGAGTGGATTACACCCCCTACGAAGGCATTCCCGTTACCGCTTGGCCCGCCCTGACGCTATCGAGAGGCGAAGTGGTATGGCGCGATGGTGACTATTTAGGAACGGCTGGTCGCGGTGCCTTTCTGCGCTGCGATTTGCCTGCGCCAGCACGGCCTAAGCCGCGCCCGGAAGGGGGGTAGCGTGGTGATGCCTTCAGCAGTAGCACATCTATTAATGTGTGCGGAGCCGAGATGATGCGAAAACCCCTGACCAGTTCCCCTTTGCTTATGGGCAAACTGCTCTCGTCGTTTCTAGCGCTAGGCGTCATTGCCATTGGGGTTAGCTTTTTGCGCATTGTGCACGGCACACCACCCCCCTATGGCGCGCCGGGAGATATAGGCTCGGCGACGTTTTTTCCTGGTCTGGTGGCGCTGTTGGTCACGGGTTTGGGAGTGATCATGCTATTGGGGACATGGCGTGCCAACGCAAACGTTGTATTTGAGCGAGGCCGTACCGGAGTAGCGCTTATCGCTTTCATATTAATGCTGGCGATGGCGTTATTGATCAACGTAGTGGGTATTTGGTTAGTCAGCATGCTGGCAGTGCCGCTGTTAGCGGTGTGTTTTGGTGAGCATCGCTGGTATGTACTGCTGGCCTTGGCCGTTGTTCCCCCGACCATTGTCATCCATCTGTTTGAAGGGGTGATGGGGATCTATTTTCCGCGGGGGATGCTGCTGTGATTGATTTTAGTATGTTGCAGCAGGGGCTGGCGATGCTGGCCAGTCCGTGGACCTTTCTGGCGCTTTCCGCAGGCTTAGCTGGTGGTATTTTGATTGGCGCACTGCCGGGGCTGACCGCCACCATGGCGGTTGCAGTGCTGGCTCCTTTTACCTTTTTTATGGACGCCACTATCGGCATTCCGTTTTTGCTAGGAGTTTACAAAGGGGCCATTTATGGCGGCTCTATTCCAGCCATTTTAGTCAATACCCCTGGTACGGCAGCGGCGGCTGCAACGGCCAAAGATGGCTATGCGCTAACGCAACAGGGTAAGTCGCGCAAGGCGCTTGAACTGAGCTTGTATAGCTCGGTCGCGGCCGACTTCCTCGCGACCTTGGTGCTGATTGTAGTGGCCATACCGCTGGCTAGTATTGCCATTCGCTTTGGTTCACCAGAGTTTGCGCTGCTCTATCTGATTGCGCTGACCATGATTGCGACGGTGAGCGGTGAAAGTTTTCTCAAAGGCATGATTGCCGCAGGGCTAGGCTTATTGGTTGCCTGTGTAGGCCTTGACCCTATGACCGGCTACCAGCGGTTCACCTTCGGCAGCACCGACTTATTGGCAGGGGTGTCATTGATTCCGCTGCTGATTGGCATGTTTGCACTCAGCGAAATCCTGATGCAGCTCACTTATCCTCCCTCGAATACGGCGGAAAACAGCCATGCAGGGGCGGTGGAACATGGTGGCGAGCCGCTGCGCTGGGCGGAGTTTTGGGCGTTGCGACCAACGATAATTCGCTCCACCACGCTAGGTGCATTTTTGGGCTCGCTACCGGGGTTAGGGGCTGAAATTGCCTGTTGGATTGCCTACGGGGTTGCGCGAGGCCGTTCTCGCGAGCCAGAAAAATTTGGTAAAGGCTCACTGGAAGGTCTAGCTGCCGCAGAGTCAGGCAACAATGCTGTCGTCCCCGCCGCGCTTATTCCGATGACCATCTTTGGAATCCCTGGCGACACGATTACAGCCGTGCTTATTGGTGCCTTAATGGCTCAGGGCATGATGCCAGGGCCGTTGATGATCCAGCAAAATCCCGGCTTTCTATTTGGCATGTTCTTAGTGCTGCTGGTTACCAATGCACTGCTGCTTGGTTTTGGTTTGCTAGCGATTCGCTGGCTAAAGCAGGTCAAACGTATTCCTCCCACCGTGCTGTATCCCTGCGTCATGCTGCTCTGTTTGTGCGGGGCTTACGCCGTCAACTCCAGCTCCTTTGATTTGCTGATATTAGTCGCGGGCGGTGGTTTGGGTTATGTCATGCGGCGAACAGGTTTTCCCGTGGCACCGCTGATTATTGGCCTGTTACTTGGGCCGGGTTTTGAGAGCGCTCTGCGCCAATCGCTAGTGTTCTCAAACGGCAGTCTGGCGATCTTCTGGTCGCGTCCAGGCAGCCTCATCCTGCTGGTCTTATTAGCCCTGGTCATTGTCGTGATGGCTTGGCGTGGGCTAACGACGGCAGGAATTATTAAAAAGCGCTTTAAACGTCTTCCTTCCCCGTCCCAAAAGCACTAGGAGTTACCTCATGACCCGTCCCCTTTTTGCTCGAACGTTAATGGCCGCTTCATTTACGGCCGCCGCGACCCTCACCGCTGGGCAAGCGCTAGCTCAAGATAGCCATTTAGCCGATGAACCTATCCGTTTCGTAACGCCGTATCCAGCCGGCGGGTCGCACTCACTCCACGCTGGCATTATCACGGCGGTGGGGGAGGACTTTTTAGGTCGCCCGCTAATTTCCACTATTCGTGGTGGCGGTGGTGGTGCCGTTGCTGCGGCGGAAGTGGCGCGCAGTACGCCCAATGGCACCATGCTGCTGTTTGGTGACCCAACGATTAATTCGTTGCGCCCTCAAGTTGAAGACCTGCCTTACGAAATGGATGACTTTGTTGCGGTAGCACGCATCAACTATAGTCCGGCCATCTTTGTTACCACCCCGGATCAACCGTTCCAAACCATTGGCGAGCTGGTCGACTACGCTGATGAAAATCCTAATGAGCTGATTTACAGCTCCGATAACCGCAATGGTTTTACCTTTACCGTATTTGAAATGCTCAAGTCGACAGCTGATATCAATATGCGCGGCGTAGAGCTTGGCGGTGGCGGTCCGGCGGTGACTCAGCTGCTGGGTGGCAACACGATGGCCTATGCGGGCGATCCTAGTGTGGTGGGTGAGCATCTGGACGCAGGCACGCTCGTTGGCCTGTGTGTGACCGATACAGAGCGCTTCGAAGCCTATGCGGACATCCCCACCTGTCAGGAAGAGGGCTACGATGTTGTCTTCCAGTTTTGGCGCGGCGTGATGGCACCAGCAGGCACTCCGCCTGAAGTCGTGGCTGAACTCAGCGATGGCTTTGAGCGCTTAACTCAGGATGAAGGTTTTCTACGTTTGATCGGCCAGATCGGCTCAGGTATTCAGTTTCTTGACCATGAAGCTTTTGCTGAAGCCTTAACGGCTGAGCAGGCGGCGCTGGGTGCTGCTTACCTCGGCGAATAAAAAAACGCTTCCCGATCAAGCAGCTCCCTAACCAGGAGCTGCTTGTTGGTGCGCGCTATGGGAAACCGATATGGATAAAGCCACTATGGATAAGACCATAACGCTAGTGGGAACGCTGGCACTGAATGAGGATGGCGTTTCAGTGGGCACTCAGCCGATGGATATCGTCATTCGCAATGGCGTGATAGACGATATCCGCCTATCGGGAAGTCAGCCCGTAGAGGGTGAGTGTGTCGATGTCTGCGATACCTTTACCGTACCTGGATTCATTAACAGCCATCACCACTCCCATGAAAATTTTCACAAGGGGCGTTACGACCGCCTGCCCCTTGAGCTGTGGATGAATTACGTACGACCAGCAAAGCCGCTGCCGCTGACCGCTGATGATATCTACCTGCGAACGTTAGTCGGTGCTTGCCAAGCCTTGCTGTCGGGCACCACCTGTATTGTCGATGATTTCAATGCGTCACCGGTTTTAAATCCTGAGCATGTGCAGGCCGCCTTAACGGCGTATGAAGATATAGGGATTCGTGCGTTGGTAGGGCCGACGCTGTTCGATGTGCCTTTTCATGAAAGCGTGCCGTTTATCCACGAAGAGTGCAGCCATGAAACCTTGGCCAGTTTAGCGCCGGGTAACGCTACGCCTGTCGCCGAGTATTTGCGCTTTGTTGAGTCACTGGCAGCGACGCGTCACCCACGTGACAAGCGGGTCGGCATGCTATTAGCGCCGTCAGCCCCCCAGCGCTGTACCGACGACCTCTTGAAAGAGGTGCGTGCGCTGGCTGATCGCACCGGCCTACCGGTGATTATTCATGTGCATGAGACCCGGCTCCAGGCGGCTTCGGCATGGCACCAGCGCGGCAAAACGCTGTTTCAACACTTGGATGAATTAGGCTTTTTAGCACCAGGCACATCGCTTATTCATTCTGTTTGGCTAACCGATGATGATATCGCGCGGATTGCCGCCAGTGGTGCCAGTGTGCAGCATAACCCCAATAGCAACTTGAAGTTGGGGTCGGGCTTGATGCCACTTCGCCAACTGCTGGATGCCGGCGTCAACGTTAGCCTGGGCACCGATGGCTGCGGTTCATTGGAAACCACCGATATGCTTCGCGTGGTCTCTAATACGGCGCTGCTTCATAAGCTGCGGGGTAATGATTATCGCCGCTGGGTGGGGGCTGAAGAGGCCTTTTATGCTGCCACCCAAGGCGGCGCAAAAGCGCTTGGGCTAGAGGATCAACTGGGCTGCCTAAAGATAGGCCAGCGTGCAGACATGGTGCTTTATCGTCTGGATGCCCCCGCGTTTACACCGCTGAATAACCCACTACGCCAGTTAGTATTTGGGGAGAGCGGCAATGGCATTCATAGCGTATTGGTAGACGGAGAGTGTGTCGTTGCAGATGGCAAATTAACCCGCCTCGATCAACGCGAGATATCCAAACGTATTAGCGAGGCTATGCAGCGACTTCGTCCAGAGATCGCGAAGGCCGAACAAATGACCGAAACTTTACGCCCTGCTTATGAGCGCATTTGGCAGCGCTGCCAAGCATTGCCGCTCGCTCCGGGGACTATCGCTGCACGATTTGATGACTAATGCCCGCTGACTTTTAGATTCACCGCCAGCGTCATCGTCTTGTCATCACCTCTGGCATACCCTACGCGCCGCCAACCCGCGATGAAAGGAGTGCTCCCATGCGCCTGGCCCTGTTTGATCTTGATGACACCCTCCTGGACGGAGACTGCAGCGACCGCTGGAATTTATGGATGATAGAGCAAGGTTGGGTCAGCGATGCCGACGCCTTTATGGCCCGGGCGGAGCAGATGCATCAGGCCTACCATGCAGGCAAGTTAAAGCTTGAAGAGTATTTAGCCATGACGCTGGCGCCGCTGCGCGGGCGCCGGGTGAGGGATGTGCAAAAAGAGGTCGAGCGTTTTGTCGCCACGCACCTTCAGCCGCGTATCTTCGATCAAGCCTGGGCCTGCCTGGAAGCGCATCGTCAGGCAGGCGATACGCTGCTTCTGATTTCCGCATCGTCGCGTCATCTGGTCGAGCCGATCGCCGTTGTGCTGGGGATCGAGCATGTGCTGGCGGTCGAGCTAAGTGTGGATCATGGCCTCAATGAAGACGCACGCTATACCGGCGGTAGCGAAGGTATTTTTTCCTATCGCGGCGGCAAAGTGCTGCGCCTGAAGCAGTGGCTGGTCGAGCAGCAGATCACCCCCAGCCACACCACGTTCTACTCAGACTCCCGCAACGACCTGCCGCTGCTGCAGTACGTCGATTGCCCGGTGGCGGTTAACCCTGACCCGGTACTGGCCGAGGTGGCTAGCGTTGAAGGGTGGCGGCGCTTAGACTGGCGGTTGCCCCTAAACGCTTCATCGCCTAATGCTTTGCCAGGAAAATCGGTGCATGTCTGATGCCATCAATACACGCCTCCAACAAGGAGAGCGTTCTTGAGCCCAGCCGCCCTCGCGCTAGTGCTGGTGTCGGTGTGTATGCACGCCGGATGGAATGTCTTGGGCAAACGCAATGCGCCGTCGCTGTCTTCCTTTACCCTTGCCTACGGCGCGGGAGGGTTGGTGATGTTTCCGCTAGTGTTGCTTGGGCCCTCACTCGTGGCGTTACCAAATACTTTTTGGGGGTGGCTGGCACTCTCTGGACTGTGTCAAATGCTCTATATGGGTGGCTTAGCCTGGGCCTATGCACGTGGAGAGGTGAGCGTGCTTTATCCCATCGCCAGGGCGTTGCCCGTCGTGCTGGTGCCTCTGATATCTATCGCGCTGCTGAGCAGCCGCGTGCTGGATATGTGGGATGGCCTGGGAATGGCGCTGATAGTGGCAGGAGCCCTCTGTCTGCCGCTTAGCCACCCGGAGGCGCGTCGATTTTCCACCTACATAACCCCTGCGATGGGCTTTGCGTTGCTGGCAGCGGCGGGCACGGTGGGCTATTCGCTGATCGATAAGCAGGCCTTAGGGCTCATGCAGGGCGCTGGGCACAGTGGGCTCACCGCAGGGGCCGTTTTTATGGTGCTGCAGGCGGTGATGACACTGGCCTGGGCGGTACCGCTGCTAGCGCTGCTGCCTGCCGAACGCCGTAGATTGCCAGCGCTTCGCCAGCAAGGCCTACCGATGCTAGTGGCCACCGGGTTGATGATGACCTGCACCTACGGCCTGGTATTGATCGCCATGGCACTCACTGAGGAGGTGAGCTACGTTGTGGCGCTGCGTCAGCTCTCGATTCCGGTGGGCGTCTTGATGGGCATACTCTGGCTAAAAGAGCCTGCATCCAGGGCAAAAGCCATTGGCACGCTGGTGATGTTAGCGGGGTTGATGATGGTGGCGCTTTAGGCAGCGCCCCCTTTGTTAGAGTGCCTGCCAAACCAAATTAATCCCCACTAAGAACATGGCGATGATCACTAGGCGGTAAAACAGCTTTTCATTGACGCGACTCTGTAGCCAAAGACCGTTACGCACTCCGATCCAACCCACGGGCACCAGCAGTAGTGACGCCCAGGCGCTGGTCATATTGACCTCGCCAAGCCATACATAAGGACCCAGTTTGATGGTGTTCACTACCGCGTAAGTGATCGTACAGGTGGCAATAAAGGTCTCTTTGCTGAGCTTGCGCGGCATCAAGTACATATTCATCGGCGGCGCGCCCGCATGGGCAATGAAGCTGGTGAAACCGCATACGCTTGCCGCAGGCAGTGCCCAACGGCTGGAAATCGGCTTTTTAGCCACAGGTTTTAGCAGCATATAAGCGGCGAACACGACAGAGAGAATTCCCAATGCCAAGCGCACGCCTTGCTCGCTCAAGCTGCCAAATAGCACTGTTCCTACCGCCACGCCGATAAACAAGCCCGGCACAAAGCGCCACACTTCTGCATTCGATTGCTTGCCCCACCACGCCTTCACCGCAAATACGTCCATCACCAACAGCAGCGGAAGCAGTAGTCCTGCCGCTTGGGTCGGGCTAATCGCCAGCGCCATCAAGGGCACTGAAAGCGTGCCGAAGCCACCCGCAAAGCCGCCTTTGGATACCCCGGTTAGATACACCGAAAAGATAATCAATAGCCAGGCGATAATGGAGTAATCGGGGAGCATGGGAGCCTCTATGTTATTCGAGAACGACCGACATAAAAAAGCCCCGCAGCAGCGGGGCCCACCAGCATAGCATTAGATAAACGTTAGCGGACGAAGTGAGTGGTGACGCCACGCGCATTATTATATGGCTCTGATCACAAAATAATCAGCGTCGCGAGCCCCAAGAACGACAGAAAGCCAACCACATCGGTGACCGTTGTCAGGATCACCGCGCCCGATAGGGCGGGATCAATTTGTAAGCGTTTTAATACCAAAGGAATGAGCACGCCAGAAAGGTTGGCGAGGCTCATATTAATAAAAATCGCCAGGGTGATGACGAGGGTAATCAGCGGGTCGCTAAACCACAGGTAGGAAATGCCGCCGACCACCAGTGCCCACACCAGGCCGTTACTCATCCCTACCCATAGTTCTTTATTATACAGCCAGCGTTTATTGTTACCGGCAAGCTGGCCGAGTGCCAAGCCGCGGATGACGACGGTTAAGGTCTGGCTACCTGCAATCCCGCCCATGCTGGCGACCACGGGCATGAGAATGGCAAGCGCGACGATTTGATCCAATACAGCTTCAAACTGGCCGATCACAAAGGCCGCCAAAAAGGCGGTCAGCAGATTAATGCCCAGCCAAATACCGCGACTTTTCGCGCTGCGCGCAATGGGGGTAAACACTTCCTCTTCGTCGCTAACACCGGACATATGCTTCAACGTTAGGTCAGCATCGTCTTGGGTGATTTCTAATACGTCGGCAGCGTTTAGCTGACCGACCAATAACCCATCACTATCGCACACTGGCACGAAGTGGAGCTCTTTTGAACGCAATAGCGCAGCGGCGTCGCTCACTTTCATTTGATCGTTTAGGGTGAAAAAATCATCCATATACTCATCAACCACGGCCTCTTGTGGTTGTTTGATTAAATCAATCAGGCTCAGGGTGCCTAGTAGGCGTTTATCCTTATCCGTAATCATGATTTGCTGTGATTCATCATCGAGCAGGTGATGAATCCGGATATAGCGCTGCACCGCCTCTAATGAGACGCCTTGTTTTACATTGACCGTCTCGGGGTCCATGTATCGACCCACCACGTCATCTTCATAGGCATGAAGATTCTCAACCTGGGCGCGTATCTCCTGATCCAGGCTGGCGTAGACGGTGGTTTTGATCTCTTCGTCGGCGACATCGAGAACTTCGGCGACTTCCTGGGCATCCAGGCCTCTGACGATCTGTTCAACATCGCTGGCCGAAAGATCCTCAATATAGTCAGCGCGGATATCCTCATCGACTTCGGCGAGGACTTCGCCCAGCACTTCGTCTGGGATGTAATCCCAAAGTAAATCACGGGTTTTAGCGGGGAACGACTCAAGCGTGCGCGCAATCGCTAATATATCGAGCTCTTGAAATAGCTCGTTGAGGGCAGCGGTATCTTCTTCGTCTAACAACTTTTGCAGATACAGCAGTTGCTCCTCGGTGTTGGTATATTTTTCCTCATCGCGCATAGAGTCCATCCTTATAAAAACGCATTTTTAACACAATCACTTGAAAACTCGTGATGGCTCACCTTGGATCTTATCGACAGGCTGAGTTGAAAGCCATTTGGCCGTAGCGAGAATGTCAGCCCTTTAGTGCTGGGTAACAAAGGCAACCCGAGTGCCATACCGCATGCGCTGCTTGGCGGAGACCGGTGGAGTGCTGTTGCCGATCATTTCATCGGTGGTATCGGCCCAGGTGACGGTGCCGTGGGTAAAACCTAACGGCGCCAGCGCACGGCTAACCCACTGGGTACCGCTAAAACGCTGTGCTTCGCCGTGGGCATCAACCAGCAGGCCGATGGAATCGTGGCGATGCAAGCGCACGATATACCAACCCATATCGAGCCCATGTAACTCGACGTCAGGAAGCGGCGCAGAGAGTTGCTTAACGTCGGTTAGCGTGAGGTAGGCAGGAAGAATAGCAGACATGGCGAACCTCATTAGCAGGAACCTTATACGCCGAGTCTAATTTCTGTTATTCATTTGTACAGCTATTTAAGCGCGGATGAGGAGTGCCGCCTGGCAGCGACTGTTAAACCACCGGCCAGACGGGCAGTTGATTGGGTTAGAGTGGGATAGCTACTGGCTAGCCATTGCGAAACAGAAAGCTGTAGGCATTGAGTGCAGGCACGCCGCCCAGGTGGGCGTAGAGCACTTTTGAACCTGCTGGGAATTCACCGTTGCGCACCATGTCGATCATGCCGTGCATCGACTTGCCTTCGTAAACGGGATCGGTAAGTACCCCTTCCAGGCGAGCACAAAGGCGAATGGCTTCCAGCGTGCCTTCATTAGGCAGACCGTATTCGGGGCCGCCGTAGCGGGTATCCAAAATCACGTCGTCATCGGCGATGCCGCCTTCCAATTCCACCAGCTCGGCCGTATGGCGGGCGATGCGCAGAATCTGCTCGCGGGTTTGTTCGGGTTTGGCAGAAGCGTCGATGCCAATTACACGCTGGGCGCGGCCATCGGCAGCGAAGCCCACCACCATGCCTGCCTGGGTGCTGCCGGTCACCGAGCACACCACGATATAATCGAATTTGAAGCCCAGTTCTTTCTCCTGTTGGCGGACTTCTTCGGCAAAGCCCACAAAGCCTAAGCCGCCGTAAGGGTGTTCGGAACAGCCCGCGGGAATCGGGAAGGGTTTACCTCCGCGCTGGCGAACGTCTTCCATCGCCTGTTCCCAACTGGGGCGGATACCAATATCGAATCCCGCGTCATCCAAGCGCACATCGGCACCCATGATGCGCGACATTTCGATATTACCCACCCTGTCATACACCGCATCGGAGTAGTTGACCCAGTTCTCCTGCACCAACACACACTGCATGCCCAAGTGAGCGGCGACAGCAGCCACTTGGCGAGTCTGGTTCGACTGAATACCGCCAATCGACACCAGCGTATCGCAACCTTTCTCCAACGCCTCAGGAATCAAGTACTCCAGCTTACGGGTTTTGTTGCCACCAAAGGCGAGGCCGCTGTTGCAGTCTTCACGCTTGGCGTAGAGCTCTACTTCACCGCCTAAATGTTCGCTTAGTCGCTTGAGGGGTGTGATCGGAGAAGGCCCGAAGGTAAGCGGATAACGTGGAAAACGATCAAGATTCATATAAAAATCTCCTACTTCACAGCGAGAGTGGCGCTATGAAAAGCGCCTGGTGAGGGTGGACGTGAAGCGTTGGCGTGCTCGCAAATGGTTATATTGAGTATCTTTTCATGGTAATCGGTGGCCGGATTTTTTGTATTGCAAAGTTAGCGCTATATAAGCATTTAAAAGTGGTGTAAGTTTTATAAAGTGTTTTTTAATAGCTTTAATTCATCGAAAAGGTAAATAATTGTGTGTGCCAAGGTCGCGCGTCCACGCGCTGATGCCCACCCGCCAGGGGCCGAGTTGGATCGTATCGATAAGCGTATCCTTAAGCTGCTTCAGAGTGACGCCACGCTCTCCAATGTGGCCTTGGCAGAGCGCGTTAACCTAAGCCCCGCGGCTTGCCTGCGCCGAGTGGAAAGGCTCAAGCGAGACGGGGTGATCAGCCGAATCGTGGCGCACTTAGACCCCGAACAGCTCCAAGCAGGCATGGTGGTATTGATTGGTGTGGTGCTCGACCGCTCGACGCCGGAATCCTTCGCTGCCTTCGAAGAAGCGGCCCAAAAGGTTTCCGGCTGTATGGAGTGCCACGTGGTAACAGGGGAGTTTGATTACTTTATGCTGGTGCGTACACGGGATAGCCAGAGCTTCAACAGGCTACACGCTGAACAGTTACTCTACTTGCCAGGCGTGCGGCAGATCCGCTCGTTTATGGGATTGCGCGAAGTGGTTTCGACCCATCAGGTGCCGATTTAGGTTAAGGCGAAGACGAGGGCTCTGGCCGGGTGGCGAGCCAGAGCGCGATCATCACCAGTAAAGCCACCACCGCCCAGCGCAGTAAGCCGGGGCCGAGTGACCAGATAACGATCAGTACGCTCAATGCCAGCATGCCCACGGCTGCGAGCTTGGCACCCCGGGGAATGGCGCGCTCTTGCTCCCAGGTGGTTAGTAAGGGCCCGACATACTCGCGGGAGCGAATCCAGGCCTCGAATCGCGGTGAGCCTTTTGAGGCACAGTAAACCGCGATGAGCATAAACACGGTCGTTGGCAGCAGAGGCAGAAAAACTCCCAGGACCCCGATACTAAAGCTCAACCCCGCCAGTAATACCCACATGAGGCTGATCAGTCTCATCCTTACTCCCTTACTGCTAAGTTTGCACGCAGTCATCCATTGCGTTGCTCTACGTTTAAAATAGTATGGATTTATATCACGGCTTCGTCATGTTGCCAGAGCACCTTCACCTAAATGCAGGCGCTTCGTCATCGTCCTGTCATTTAGCACCTTTAGTGTCTCCTAACGTTTAATCGTTGGCTTACAAACGATCAGGGGGGAGACCACCATGAGTAAAGAGATCGAAGATCATCGCCTGTTTAACCGCAGCAGCAATCAACCTTTTGCCGACGTGCTGGCACGCCATGTTTCCCGCCGGGATGTGATGCGCGGCGGTTTGGGGGTCGCTGCTGCTTCAATGCTCAGTTTTGGTGGCGCTGCCCAAGCGCTGGCTTCCAGTGGGGCGCAAAAAACACCCCTGACACTCGCTTTCGAAGCGGTACACGGCTCGCTTACCGATGCGATCGTGGTACCGGAAGGCTATGTTGCCCACGTATTGGTGCCATGGGGCACGCCATTGAACAGCGGCGCTTCGTGGCAGGCCGACCAGATCATGACGCCTGAGCAACAGGCGGAAAGTGTCGGTATGCACCATGACGGCATGGCCGGTTTTGCCCTGGATGCTGACAACGCTTCACGTCGATTTATACTGGCTCTCAATAACGAATATATCGATCAAGAGGCACTATGGGCGCCCCAGGGCGGCCCCACCAATGCCGACGCGGGCAAGCGCCCAGCCGAAGAGTCGCGCACCGAGATCAACGCGCACGGTGTCACGCTTGTCGAAGTCGAAAAAGACGCCAACGGCCAATGGGCGCATGTGCCGGGGTCGCGCTATAACCGCCGCTTCACCAGCGCAACGGTGATGGAGCTTTCGGGGCCTGTAGCGGGCAGTGACTACGTCAAGACGCAGTTTTCACCGACAGGCATGCAAACCCGCGGTACGAATAATAACTGCGGTAATGGGGTAACGCCTTGGGGCACCTACATTGCCTGTGAAGAGAACTGGCCTGATATCTTCGTCAATCGTGGCGAACGCTTTCAGGACGACGCTCGCATCGGCATCCCTACGGACAAGAGCCGTTACGGCTGGGATACCTCCGCAGGCGATACCTCCGAGGAGAATGGTGAGTTCGTCCGCTTTGATATCACTCCGCGTGGCGAGCGGGCGGAGGATGATTATCGTAATGAGGCACGCACGTTCGGTTATCAGGTGGAGGTTGACCCCTATCGGGATGCGCGAGCAGTCAAGCGGACAGCGCTTGGGCGTTTCCGTCATGAAGGGTGCTGGTTAGGCAAACTGGAAGCCGGTCAGCCGGTGGTCTACTACTCGGGACACGATTCCCGTAACGAGTACGTCTATAAGTATGTCTCTGACGCCGCTTGGGATCCCGCCGACGCCAATCGACCCGGCGAGGCCTACGACCGCCTTGCCATTGGCAGCAAATACTTAGACAACGGCACGCTGTTCGTCGCCCGTTTCCATGCTGACGGCAGCGGTGAATGGCTACCTCTAACGCCTGACGCGCAAACCCGCGATGGCCGCACGTTGGCAGCGGCGCTGGGGCTTGCCAGCGATGACCACGCGGGCATTATCATCAACACCTGTGACGCGGCGGATTTGCTCGGCGCCACGCCGATGGATCGCCCCGAATGGGCGTCGGTCGATCCTGCTTCAGGGGATGTTTACCTGACCTTGACCAACAACACTCAGCGTACCGCTGAGGACACTTCCCCCACTTACACCAACGATGGGGAGCGCCTTGAGCAGAGTGGTGTCGGTTACGATCTGGCACCGACCAACGCTGCTAACCCGCGCGCCAATAATGAGGCGGGACATATCATCCGTTGGCGTGAGAGCCGTCTGCCGAACGCCTTTACCTGGGAAGTGTTCGTGTTTGGTGCGGCTACCGATGACACGGATAACCACTCTGGCCTGACGGAAATGAACCAGTTTGCGAGCCCCGATGGGTTATGGTTTGACGAGCGTGGCGATGGGCAAGGCATCCTGTGGATCCAGACCGATAACGGCTATGACGGCGTCACCGAGTACACCAACGACCAGTTGCTTGCGGTCGTTCCGAACGGCCTCGATAATATTCAAGGCACCGGTCCTGTCATTAACAGCAGCAACCAGCAGCAGCTTAAACGCTTTGCGGTAGGGCCGAATGGCTCCGAAGTAACGGGTATTTTTGCTACGCCGGATAAAACCGCGCTGTTTATCAACATTCAGCATCCGGGTAATTGGCCCGCCGACGGGAGTGCGCTAGTGCAAGACGCCACGGTTGCCGCCAGCGGCCAAGTGCGCCCCCGCGCAGCGACGGTGGTGATTCAGAAGCGTGATGGCGGCCCGGTGGGGATTTAAAATCACGCACTGAGTGCAAGCGCTGCTGCTAGAAGACGCCACATTAAAGCTTCGAACCTCTCACAGGTTCGAAGCTTTTTTGATTCAGGCTTGCTGCTTTTTCTGCCGGGCTTCTAATGCGTGAAGGGCATCGACCTTTAGGGGGAGCTGGCTGGCCCAGAGAATATCTTCACGACAATGACCAATGTCCTGTAGTACGTGGTCATCGTAGGACAGCAGCGGCAGTATATGGCGGCGGAAAAGCCAACGCCTCCGATAGCGCCACCAGCGCATATCGAGTACCCGAATTAGCCGCATTGATGGCATGGCAGGCATGTAAAACTGCAATTGCGGCGGCTTGGGGGGTGGTACCAATTGGCTGGCTTTTTTCCATGCATGCTTGGCATGTTGGGCCGGGTTTACATCATTCATCGCACACCTCCATTGTACACCCGCTTCCTAGCAGCAGTGCCTGTGCATCGACTGATCGGGTGTCATCTTTCGTGAATAAGAAGGAGGGTCGCGACCTCTGATGAATAGCTTGGTGCACAGCTTTGGATCAATCAAACGAAAAGAACTACACTATGTCTTAAGTTTTTCTGAAAGGTGGCGCAATGAATCAGCTAACGGATGTGGTGAGCAATCGGGCAGTCTTGCCGCTGCTGGATAGTGAAGTGCTGCGCAGCTTTGTAACGATTGCCGAAAGTGGCAGCTTCACTCGCGCTGCCCAGCAACTTTTTCGCACTCCCTCAGCGCTGAGCATGCAGATCAAGCGCCTGGAAGAGACACTGGGCCAAACGCTGTTTGTACGCGAAGCGCGGCATGTGCGCCTGACCGCAGAGGGGGAAGTGCTGCTTGGCTATGGCCGGCGGTTACTGAAACTCAATGCCGAGGCGGTGACACAATTTCTGGCGCCAACCTTGGAAGGGCGCGTGGGGCTGGGCATAACCGACGACGTTGTCTGGCGTGTACTGCCCACCGTACTGGCTCAGTTTGCTCGCTCGCATCCGGCCGTGCAAGTCGATGTCATCGTTGGCCGCAGTGTCGAGCTGCTCGCTAGATTGGAGGAGGGGGAACTTGATTTAGCCCTGGTCATGGCTGGCGAACCTGGAGAGGCGGTGCGGGGCGAGATCGTGCATAGCGAACCGCTGGTATGGGCGGGCCGTGAGGATGGGGTTGCCGTACAGCGTACGCCGCTCCCGGTGACACTGGCTCAACAGGGGTGTGCATGGCGTAGAATTGCACTTCATGCGCTTGATAGCGCCGGAGTGAATTACCGCATTGCCTACTCCTGCGACCACTGCGCCGGGCAGGAAGCCGCCATGTTGGCAGACCTGGCTATTTCACCGTTTCCGAAAAGCTTGATTCGACCACCGCTCAAGCGTCTCACTAACGAATCGCTCCCCCCATTGGGTGATTACCAAGTCGCGTTGGCTAAACGGCCTGGCAGTGGTGATGCCAGCGAAGTGTTAGCTGAGCGGGTGGTGGAGGCATTTCGGGAAGGGTAGGCCTCTGCTTGGAGTTCAAAGCGAAGCAGGGCCACCGTTAGCAAGGTGCCATCAATGGAGGTACATAAAGCATGCAGGATTCACCCATTTTTCTACCGTTACGTGAGCAGCGCGAGCGGCTTCGGGCGGGCACACTGAGCACTACCGCGTTGGCCGAGGCATCCATAGCGGCGTACCAACAGCGCGGAAAACACGACCACGCCTACCTCACCTGGAACGGCGAGCAGGCACTGGCAATGGCAAAAGCGGCCGATGCGGTGCTCTCTCAGGGTGGTGATGCGGGGGCGCTAATGGGCATGGCGGTATCGATCAAGGATATCTACGCCGTAACGGGGTTGCCGACTTATGCGGGCTCTTCTCAACGCCTGCCGAAGCGCTGGGAGCGTCCTGGCCCGGTGGTGAGCGCGCTATTGAAACAGCTGCCTTCCTTGATGGGTAAAACCCACTCCGTTGAGTTTGCCTTTGGTGGCTTGGGCACCAATGCCCACTGGGGCGCGCCGCGCAATCCATGGGATGTTCATCAGCACCGCACGCCTGGTGGCTCAAGTTCCGGGGCGGGTGTTTCGTTAGTGGGCGGCACGGCAAGCTTGGCGTTGGGCACCGACACCGCTGGTTCAGTGCGCATTCCTGCCTCAATGACCGGCGTCGCGGGATTGAAAACTACCGCCGGGCGCTGGTCGACCGAGCAGATTGTGCCGCTTTCAAGCACGCTGGATACCCCAGGGCTACTGGCGCGTCGGGTCGATGATCTTGCCTTTGCGTTCGATGCATTGGATGGCGGCCTTTGCGGTCATGACGATCGAGTGCCCGCAACACCGACGCTTGCCGGGTTGACCTTTGGGGTGCCAGAAACGTTTTTCTGGGATGACTGCAGTCCAGGTATCGCGGAAACCGTACATGCTGCCATTAAGCAACTGGAAGCCGCCGGGGCACGGATAGTCACGTTGGAACTGCCTGGGATTGACGAAGCGTATGAGCTGTTCAAGCTAGGTGGTGTGGCCGCTGCAGAGCTAGCCGCGTTTCTAAAGACGGAACTGCCCGAGATGATTGATTCCCTGGACCCGAACGTCGCCGCCCGCGTTAAAGCGGCAGATGACATGCCCGCCTGGGAGTATGTACGTCGTCGCACGATTTTGGACTCGCTCTATCAATCGGCCGCCGCTCGCATGGCGGACGTAGATGCGGTGCTGACACCGACGGTGGCGATTACCCCGCCCACTATCGAAAGTCTCGAGCCAGAAGGCGCCTATCCCAAAGCCAATATGCACGCCCTGCGCAACACGGTGATCGCGAATTTCCTTGGTCTGTGTGCCATGACGTTGCCGGTGGGTAAGGACGCCGCAGGCATGCCCGTTGGCCTGCAAGTGCTGGCAGGGCCCTGGCAAGACGCCAAACTGCTGGCCATTGGTCAGGCAATTGAAAACGAGCTTGGATCAGGCTTGGAAATTCTTGGTCAACCGCCAGCGGTGTAAACGCTGAGGTGGCCTAAGTACTGCCGCCGATTTGCAGGGTAAAGCCCACATCGTGCTGTTCATCAATAATTACGGTGCCGCCGGTGGTGTTGAACTACCTTTTGGTGGCGTTGGGCGTTCAGGGCATGGTCGTGAAAAGGGCTTTGAAGGCTTGCGGAGCTATACCCGAATCAAGACCGTCGCTATCAAACACAGCTAGGACAGTAACCAAGTAAAAGGAGTCATCAAAATGACAACAACTCGCCAGGTAGGCATCGTCGGCGTTGGTCTGATGGGCCATGGGATCGCCAGCAGTCTAATACGCGCAGGCCATCAGGTCAGTTTTCTGAATCACTCGGGTAACCAGCCAGTAGATGACTTACTGGCAGCCGGTGCCACTGCGCAGGATTCAGGGCGCGAAGTGGCCCAGAGTGCGGAAGTGGTGATTCTTTGCGTCACCGGCTCCCCTCAAGTCGAGGCGGTGCTGTTTGAGCCCAACGGCGTTCTAGAAGGATTAAAGCCCGGTTGTGTCGTGGTGGATTGTTCTACCGCCTTGCCCAGTTCAACGGAAAAAGTGGCTGCCAGAGTGACTGATGCGGGCGGCCGCTTTATGGATGCGGCCATGACGCGCACGCCGAAAGAAGCGGCGGAAGGGCGGCTTAACTTGATTGTCGGTGCGCCCAAGGCGCTGTTCGATGAAACGTTACCGCTGCTGGAGGGGTTTGCCGAAAATATTGCCCACGCCGGCGATGTAGGCGCAGGGCACACGCTCAAGTTGCTGCATAATTTTGTTTCGCTTGGGTTTTCTGCAGTATTGGCAGAGGCCACGGCGGCTTCACGTAAAGCGGGTATCAGCGATACAGCGCTGCTGGAAGTATTGGGAGCCGGTGGCGGTGGCGGGGTGGTGCTTGAACGCTTGCGGCCTTATATTGCTGAAAACGATCCTTCGGGTTTCAAATTTACAGTGGCCAATGCCAGCAAGGATCTCGGTTACTACCACACCATGACCAATGAGCTGGGGGTGGAGCGCGGTGTTGCCGGGGCCGTCCATGCGCTTTATAGCTCCATTGATGACACGACCTTGGCAGTGCCCGAAATGATAGGCGTGCTGGAGCAGCGAGGTTAATCATCGAACGGCTATTTTCGGACGCTTTGCAACTACTGCCAAGAATTGTGATCAGAGCGTGGTCTGATCACAGTTAGTTTCTACCTAGATAGCCTGAGTTATGTTAATAAACTGTAATTAATAATAGTATTACCGTAACTTTGGTGTTAAATACGGTGTAAAATCTCGCGGTGGGAAGGGTGAGCACTCCTGTAGACGTGTCATCGGTGCTGATACCTGTCAATATGCTTGCTTTTTTGCAGGCATATGTCCGCGCGGCTATTCCACAGGGATGAGGAAATAGAATGTACCAGCACTATGCGCGTCCACGGTCGGACGCAGATGGCGAGCGGCCTGGCCACGCAGTGGCGATTCTCAACGTGCGGGCAGGCTCGCCAGAGATCCATATCGTTGATGTGAATACGGATTATCAGCGTTTATGGGGTGGCAGCCGTGAGTCATGGCTAGGCTCTCCGCCTGTTATCGTTCAACAGGAGGCTGCTAATCGCCAGATTGTTGCCCAGTTGCATGAAGCACTCCATCCACTCAAAGACAGCGCCGACGGTGCCTTTGAAGGTATTAGTGGTGGTGAAGTATCCCGCCACCATGATGGTAAACGTCGCCATATCGAATGGCGGATTACGGCCATGGGGGCATGCCACAATGGGCAGTGTACGCTGGTATTAACCCAGCGTGATGTGACGGAACAAATGGAAAAAGAGGCTCAGCTCGAGCGCTTGGCGACGACCGATATGCTGACCGGGCTGGTTAACCGATCGCAGTTCGATACCGTGCTGAAAAGCGAGCTAAATCGTCACGATCGTTACTCACGCCCGCTTTCCTTAATCATGCTTGACCTCGATTATTTTAAAGACATCAACGATAACTATGGTCACGACGTCGGCGATCAAGTGTTGATAGAACTTGCCCACCTGCTTAAGCGTAACTTGCGTAAAGCAGACTGCTGCGCGCGTTGGGGGGGTGAGGAGTTTATGTTATTAGCCCCTGAAACGTCGCTTGAGCAAGCGGTAAGGCTAGCCGATAAAATCCGCACTACCCTTAAGCACGCTGTTTTTCCCATTCAAGATAGCGTTACCGCAAGCTTTGGTGTGGTCGAGGTGCACCCACAAGAGTCGCTCAAAAGTGTTATGAAACGCGCCGATAACGCCCTGTACCTCGCGAAAGATAAAGGGCGTGACCGAGTATCCACAGGCGGCTTACTCTCCTCTGCGAAGCAGGCTTAAGCAGGATCGCGATCAATGGCGAAGGCTGACCATGCTTGGCGTACCGGCATAATTTCCAAGCGATTGATATTGATATGGGGGGGCAGGGTGGCTAAGTAGTAGAGCTGCTCTGCAATATCTTCCGCTTGAAGCGGCGTTGTACCTCTATACAGTGCGTCTGACGCGGCCTGATTCCCCTTGGTTCTCACCAGCGTAAACTCGGTTTCCGCCATGCCCGGGGCTAGGTCCGTCACACGCACGCCCGTTCCCAGTAGGTCGCAGCGCAAGTTATAGCTAAACTGCTGAACAAACGCTTTGGACGCCCCATACACATGCCCACCGGGATAGGGCCACTGGCCCGCGACTGAACCGAGATTAAGAATGCTCGCGCCTTCGCTGTTTTTGAGTAACAGCGGTAAGACCGCGTGGGTGACGTTAACTAGCCCGGTGATATTGGTATCGATCATGGTGTGCCAATCCTGCAGCGCGACCTTTTGCGCGGGCTCCGGCGCTAACGCCAAACCGGCATTGTTAATGAGGCAGGTAAGCGGCAGAAATTTTTCCGGCAGATTGCTAATACTGTCAGTGACGGCGTCGCTGTCGCGGACGTCCAGCACCAGGGTGAGTACGGGTACCTGCTGGCTCAGCTCTTTTTCCAACGCCTCCAGTCGCTCCTTGCGTCGCCCGGTGAGAATCAGCGACCAGCCTGCTTTGGCAAAGCGCTGTGCCGCCGCTTTACCAAATCCCGAAGTAGCTCCCGTGATAAGTACGCTAGGCATTACACTATCTCCATGGTAATTAAAGCATTTAACAACTCAGTATCGACTCTAAGCAATGCTGGCTCAAGTCGCTAGAGCCAGTGGGCGGTAGCCGGTGAGACATCATAACTGTCCCCTTGATACGTAACGATTGGCTCTACAGCTTAATGGATCGGACTCACTAGGCTGGCAAGCACGCTATCTCCTTATGGATTAAACAGGGTGCTTGTTATGAATGCCAATGTTGCCGCTTCTGATTTCACTACCCACAGTGTGGATAACCGCTATGTGCACGGCCTGGACCGTCAGTATGTATTCCACTCCTGGGCTCAGCAAGGCAGTTTAGACCCCATGGTCATTGCGGGTGCGCAAGGGTGTCGTGTATGGGATTACGCGGGGCGCGAGTATTTGGATTTTAGTAGTCAGTTAGTGAATACCAATATCGGCCACCAGCACCCAAAAGTGGTGAGCGCAATTCAAGCGCAAGCCGCCAGCCTATGCACTATTGCCCCAGCCCATGCCAATTTAGCTCGGGGCGAAGCGGCTAAGCGCATTATTGCCAAAGCGCCTGCTGGGTTTAGTAAGGTGTTTTTTACCAATGCGGGCGCAGATGCCAATGAAAATGCCATCCGCATGGCGCGGCTCTATACCGGGCGCACCAAAATACTTTCTGCCTACCGCTCCTATCATGGCAATACCGGATCAGCGATTGCCGCCACCGGCGATTGGCGGCGCGTGCCCAACGAGTATGCCAGTGGCCACGTGCACTTCTTCAATCCCTATCTTTATCGCAGCGAATTTTGGGCGCGGGACGAAGAGGAAGAGTGTGAGCGTGCGTTAACCCATTTGCGCCGGGTGATTGAGTGCGAAGGTGCCAACGCAGTCGCCGCCATTCTGCTGGAAACCATTCCCGGCACGGCAGGTGTGCTATTGCCTCCTAAAGTGTATCTACAGGGCGTCAGAAAACTGGCCGACGAGTTTGGGATCGTATTGATTCTTGACGAAGTCATGGCCGGCTTTGGCCGTACGGGGCGCTGGTTCGCTTTTGAGCATTACGACATGGCGCCTGATTTAATCGTTTTTGCCAAGGGGGTTAATTCTGGCTACGTACCTGCCGGTGGGGTGATTATTTCAGCGCCTATCTCGGACTATTTCGATGACCACTTCTTTGTGGGTGGCTTGACTTACTCCGGCCATCCGCTAGCGATGGCAGCCATTGTCGCCACCCTGGATGCCATGGAAGAGGAGGGCATCGTAGAAAATGCCGATAGCGTTGGAAACGGCCCCTTGGCAGAAGGATTGCAACGTCTTGCCGAGCGCCACGCCCTCATTGGTGATTGGCGAGGCGTCGGCGTCTTCCATGCCTTGGAACTGGTCAGCGACCCCGTACGTAAAACACCGTTGCCAGGGAGCGAGGTGCTAAAACTCAAGCAACAGCTGATGGAACACGGGTTACTGGTATTCACCGTCGAGAATCGCATTCATGTGGTGCCACCCTGCACGGTGACGGCAGCGGAAGTAGAGGAGGGGCTGGCTATTTTGGAGCGCGTTTTTGCAGAGTACGCTGCCTGAGCCTACTTCGTGGCTGGCTAGCACGACAAAGCATTCGCGTAGGCGAGCCCCAGGTGATGGATACCCGGGGCAATACGCTCTTTTTCGATAGCCCCAAATCCTAACCGGAAAAAGCGGCGTGGTGGGGCCGCATCGAAAAAGTGCTGAAAGCCCGGTTCAATCAATACGCCGCGCTGGGCTGCGTGCCAGGCAAGGCGTTGGGTATCGATATTCGCATTGGCTTCCATCCAAAAGGCACTAGAGCGATGGCTGCTGTGGCTATGGCAGCCGGGGAGTGCTTGATCAAGGGCCATCCGCATGGCATCGCGCCGGCCATCAATCTCCTCCACATGCTGTTTGAGATAGCGCTCGTAATAACCCTGAGAAATAAACTGGGCCAACTGATGCTGCAAGGCGGCGGGTGGGTGGCGATACATCATCCGGCGTAGGGCGCGTAGCTCATCGATTAACTCAGCATCAGCCACGACATACCCCATACGCAGCCCAGGCGAGAGCGCTTTGGACAAACTGCCCATATAAATGATTCGTGCGCTCTGGGCACTGGCCTTGAGCGCTGGAAGCGCGAATTGGTCGCCATGAATCTCAGCGTCGTAGTCATCCTCGATCACAATTTGGTCGCGGTGAGCGAGTTGCGCTAATAGCGCATCCCGCCGCTCGCGGCTCATCGTAATGCCCGTTGGCACTTGGTGGCTGGGCATCACATAGAGGTAGTCACTTTGCTGGGTGCCTTCCAGTCGCATGCCTTCTGCGTCCACGGTTTGAAACTGCAGGCTGGCGCCGCGCTGGGCAAATACGTTCATGGCCTCGCGGTAGCCGGGGGATTCCAGTGCCACGCGAGTGCCATGATGGCAGAGCAGTTGGGCAATCAAATACAGCGCATTTTGGGTCCCCATGGTGATGAGGATCTCTTCAGAACGGGCGAAAATCCCCCGGCGCGGTAAGATGCGTTTACGCAGCTGTTCAATCAGCAGTGGGTCATCCTGATCAATACGATCACGTAGCCAGGGTTTATCACGCTGGGAACTTAACAATCGCCGGGAAACATCGCGCCATTGTGCGAGTGGAAAGAGGCGTGTATCTAACTGTCCATAAATGAACGGGTAAGTATACTCTGACCAATTGCTCGGTTTAAGAATGCCTTGGTAGTTAGTGGGGCGTTGATTGATTCGCTTGTGCCAGTTTGGTGCAGCTAATTTGTTTTTACTGTTTTCGGTTAACGCTATTAACGACGGGGTGAGTGCTAAATGAGGGTCGTTATAATCAGGGTGCAAATAGTAACCGCTCCGCGGTCGACTAATTAAATACCCATCTTCGACGAGTTTTTCGTAAACGATAGACACGGTGTTGCGCGAAATGCCTAGTTGCTGGGAAAGCTTGCGGCAGGAAGGGAGGGCATCATCACTCGGCAGGCTGCCTACGCGTATGGCTTCCAGCAGCGTTTCTCTCAGCTGTTCTTGCAGGCAGGTGGCAGCGTTGGGGTCGACCTCAAGACACAGCGTTGTCATGCACTTTCCCCTCTCGATTAGCGTCTTTATCCATTAAACCTAAGCATCTTCCGTGCCAGCTTCATGATCGCCAACTGTCCTTTTACTTTACGCCAACTGGCTCTAATCGAGAGGAGGATAAAAAACTAGGGTGAAGTCACTTTCAACTTGTCACCGTTTGGTTAGTGATAGTTCTCCACTCTAGGGGTATAAGAAGATGAAAAAAATAGCTGTTTTAACCTCCGCCATTAGCGTTGGTGCTCTTGCTTTAGGCATGTCGTTAACTGCGACGGCTGCGGACTTAGAAGAAATCGAGAGCCGTGGCTACCTGAGCGTTGCCACCGAAGATAATTACGCGCCGTTTAATTTTATGAATGGCAGTGACCCGGATGGCTTTATTAAAGACGTATTGATGGAGCTAAAGGAGTACGCTGACTTCGAGATTCGCCAGGATATTTTGCCGTGGACAGGGCTGCTTGCATCGGTTTCATCCGGCCAGTACGACATGGCGCTGACAGGCGCTTCGGTAACTGACGAGCGCCTACGCGTATTCAACTACGCACCGCCGTTCGCCTCTGCCCAGCATTTCTACATCAAGCGGGCGGGCGATGACCGAATCAATAGCGTCGAAGATTTAAGCGGTATGACCCTGGGTGTTCAGGCGGGCAGTGCACTGCTTTCGCGTTTGCCTGAGCTGGAAGTCATGCTCGAGGAGAGCGGTGGTGAATTGGGGGATGTTATGCAGTATGAAGCCTACCCCGAAATCTATGCAGATCTCGCCAATGGTCGAGTCGACTATGTGATCAATTCCATCGTCCCGGTGAACGACCTAATTCGTGAACGCCCTGATGTATTTGAGGCGGGACAAGCCGTTTCCGGCCCTGGCTATGTGGCGTGGCCAATGCCCAAAGAAAGCCCAGAGCTACTGACCTATATCACCGATTTTATGAGCCATCTGCGTGATTCTGGCCGCTTGGCCGAGCTGCAGGAGAAGTGGTTTGGCGAGTCCTTTGACGACCTGCCGACTACCCCCATCACCTCCGTGGAAGAGTTCCACGAAATGGCCGGTATGTAAGCCATCACCTTCGCCTGCCGCCCAGCCTGGGCGGCAGTCTTCTTATCGCGAATGAGGGGGTGAGCATGGACAGTAGCGCATGGGGGCTCCTTGTTCAGGGTGCCTGGACAACGCTTTGGATCTCCGGCATCTCCATTGCTATCGGTGTGGTAATGGGGTTGCTGATCGCCTTGCTAAGGGTGGCTAAAATCCCTGTTCTTCACCAGCTGCTAGGCGTCTATATTAGCCTGGCGAGGGCAACACCATTGGTCACGCTGGTGCTGTTCATCTTTTTAACCGCACCGACCATGGGCATTAACCTTAATCGCAATGTGGCCGGTATCATTGCCTTAACCCTGAATACCACCGCTTTTAACGCTGAAATTTGGCGCTCTGCGTTTAACAACTTCTCCAAAGAGCAGCGCGAAGCGGCGCTGGCCATTGGCATGACGCCATGGGTCTACTTCCGCCGGATTATGCTGCCGCAAATTACCATTACCAGCCTGCCGGGCCTGGTCAACGAGATGTCGTTTCTGATTAAAGGCAGCCCCGCCATTGCGGTGATCGGTGTGGTCGATCTTACGCGGGTGACCAATCGTATTTCAGCCGTTACCTACGACCCTCTGCCGCCGATCTTAGCTGCAGCGGCCCTGTATATGCTGATCATTAGCCTATTGGTATGGCTGCAGCGCGTGGCTGAGCGCAAAGCCAGCCGATTGGCCGTCTAACGTGGCCATCAAGGGGAAGCCTTTATGAGCAATTGGGACATTCTGTGGTCATCGTACGATGTGTTTTTGAACGGTTTTTATAACACCTTAAAACTGTTTGGTTTATCTGCGGTGCTGGCATTTATATTAGGTAGCGGGATCGTGTTTTTGTTAGAAGGCTCGCGCCCACGCTTAAAAATACCGCTGCGCATCTTTATTGATGCCATGCGCATGCTGCCATTTCTAATTCTGGCCTATTTACTCTATTACGGCCTGCCCAGCGCAGGTATCCGCATGAGCGCCTGGACGGCGGGGATTATCGCTCTGGTGATCTATCACGGCGCTTACTTCGCAGAAATATTGCGCGGCTGCCGGGCTACGTTCGCCCAAGGGCAGGTAGAGGCGGCTATTGCGCAGGGGTTTTCTCAGCCCTCAATGTTTATGCGTATTATTTTGCCCCAGCTAATTTTAAAAACTCGCGGCTTACTGGGCAATCAACTGATTATCCTGCTTAAAGATACCGCCTTTTTGGTGATAATCACCGTGCGCGAACTCACTGCGGCGGCAAGCAGCCTGTCGAGCACCTACTTCATTCCCATGGAAGCCTTCATTGTGGTGATCGGCTTCTACTGGGTGATCAGCATTGGTTTAGAGCTATTTATCAAAATGATTGGCCTTTTTGGCGCCAAGCGAGGATTCGAAAATGCCTGAGACCGCCGCCGTTAGTATTCGCAAATTATCTAAAAGCTTTGATGGCACCGAGGTCCTAAGGGACGTCTCGCTGGAGGTACAGCCGGGCGAAGTGGTGAGCATTTTGGGCTCATCCGGTTCGGGTAAATCTACCTTGCTACGCTGCATTAATTGGCTGGAGCAGCCTGACCATGGCGATATCCGTATCGACGGCGACCGCATTGGCGTCAGCGACAGCGGCAAGGCCATGTCGCGACGCGAACTAGCGGGTATGCGAGCGCGCCTAGGCATGGTGTTCCAGGGGTTTAACCTCTGGCCGCACTTAAGCGTGCTGCGTAATGTCACTGAAGCACCGATTCACGTGCAGGGGCTAAGTAAAGCGGAGGCCGATGAGCGAGCCATGGCGCTGCTCGAAAAAGTCGGCATGGCCGACAAGCGCGAGCAATACCCCTATACCCTTTCAGGCGGGCAGAAGCAGCGCGTCGCGATTGCCCGCGCGCTCGCCATGCAGCCCAAGGTGATGCTGTTTGATGAGCCGACCTCTGCGCTAGACCCGGAGCTGGTCGGCGAAGTGCTGGGCGTCATCAAAGACCTCTCAAAAGAGGGCTATACCATGGTGCTGGTGACCCACGAAATGGAGTTTGCCCGGGCCGTTTCAGATCAAGTGGTCTTCCTCGATAAAGGCATCATTATCGAAAAATCCCACCCCAGTGAGTTTTTTGAAAACCCCAAAACCGACCGCGTAAGGCGCTTTTTGGAACTTGAAGCGCCAGCGGTGTGAACTCACTGAATCTGGTGCTGGTTTGAGCATTACCCCAACTGTCGGCGCCAGCGGTTCTCAATGGTATCCAGCTCTGCCGGGCCGTAGTGCGCATGATCATGGGGCCCGTAGTAGGCCCATAATTGATCGCCGTAATCGAAGTGCCACCACTCGCTAGGCAGGTTGGTGAAGCCTTGCTGATGCAGGGTGTGATACAGCAGGCGGCGGTTATCCCGCGCCTTATGTTGCTGCGGGGTAAGCGTTTCCAGCGTTTCGAAATAGTCGCTATGCGAGGCTGGAAGCGCCTCATCGAAAAGGGTGCCCATATCCAGCGGCAGACCATCAGCATCACAAAGCGTGACATCGACGGCACCACCGGTGAGGTGCGGGCTGGGGGCTAAAGGGTCCCGGCTGGGTACCGATACAAACTCCCGTGTGCGCTCCAATAGCTCCACTTCGCTGAGGTCTGGATGGTGGTGGTGGATGGCTTCATGAAGGGTATCAAATAAGTACTGCTGTACCCGCCATGGACGCCAGCCATCCAGTACGATTAAACCGATGCCGTCGGGTAAGCTGCGTGCTGCCGCGAGTAGCGCCCGATAAACCCCCTCACGCACGAAACACTCCGGTACTGCTGCCGGAATGCCCAGCCGAGCATAGGCGGGGAACACGCTGACCGGTGCCGGGGCGAGGCTCATCGGTACAAGGCGCTCGCCGTTATCTTCAATAGGCGTACGGCGCAACTGCTCCCAGCTGGGGGCAGGGTGGCTGGGGATAGGCGGCAAGGCCTTCAATAGTGTGCTCAAAGGCATCATGTTATCCAAGCTGGTTATCAAAACTAGGTTATTAAAACTGGTTGTAAAATTGCGTAGGCAGCCACAGCGTCAGCGGTGGAAAAAGAATAAGTAGAATAAGCACCGCAATGGCCGTCAGTACAAAGGGCCAAATGGTTCTAAATAGCGACACTATCTCTAGCCGACTGACCGCGGCGGCCACGAACACACAGGCGCCCAGCGGTGGCGTGATCAAAGCAATGGTAATGTTCAGTGTGATAATGACGCCCAGATGGATGGGGTCGATACCTGCCATCATCGCCACCGGCGCAAAGATAGGCGTCAGTAGCATCAACGCCGACACCTCTTCCATAAACATGCCCGTTATAAAGGTGATGGCACTAAGTAGCAGTAGGATTAATACGGCGTTGTCTATGTGAGGAGATAAAAGCGAGACAAATTGCTCAGGCACTTGAGCGTAGGAGAGCAGCCAACTAATCGTCGCCGAGGCCGCCATGATGAGAAAAATCGCCGAGGTTAAGCGTGCCGTCTCGAGGATGGCTTGCCAGCACTCTTTAAGACGTAATCCACCCAGTACAAAGCCACACAGTGCTACGTACAGCGCTGTTAATGCGCCCGACTCTGTAGGCGTAACGAAGCCCAGCACGATGCCAGCAACAATAATAAAGGGGGCTATAAGCGCGGGTAGGGCGGCCGCGAAGGCTATGCCAAGTTGGCCGATTGAGGGCAACTGGCCACTTTTGGGCAATTGGTGGCGCCAGGCATACCAGGCGTTCATGCCCATAAAGGCAACCCCTAGAAGCAGACCCGGCACCACGCCCGCCAGAAATAGATCGCCTACTGAGGTGTTCGTCAGTGAGGCGTAGAGGATCATAAAAATACTGGGTGGAATAATCGGGCCGATCAGCGAGCTACCGGCGGTCAAGCCAGCGGCAAAGGCTCGAGAATAGCCCTCCTTCTCCATGGCAGGTACTAACAGAGACCCCAGTGCCGAGGTGTCCGCCACCGCTGAGCCATTGACGCCAGCGAAGAAAACGCTCGACACCACGTTGACGTGGCCCATACCGCCCCGCAAGTGTCCCACTATCAGGCGGGCAAACCCCATCAAGCGCTCGGTTAAGCCACTGACGTTCATCAGGTTGCCTGCAAAGATGAACAGTGGAATCGCCATCAGAGAGAACACATTGATACCGCTAAAGAATTGCTGAGGCAGCATACGTGGAATCATCGAGGGGTCGACAAACAGAAAGCCCACTATCGCCGTGGTCAGCAGCGCGATGAAAAGAGGCAGCCCAAGCAAAACATGGCCGAGGAAAACCGCCAGCATCGTCAAAATCATAAGGAGTCCTCAACGGTTGTGGATGGAGAGTCCTCAAAGGTCTTCATAGAAAGTCCTCAACAGTTTTGAGCGGTGTGGGGCCATAGAGAAGCGCATGCCAAGCCAGTAGTAAAAAGCCAACGGGTAGCGAGAGGAGGGGCACCGTACGGCTAATGCCAAGCCCAGACGTGGTAAACATGCTGACCGAGAGCGCATAGCTATAGCTGACCCATGCACCCCCCGCTGCAATCAGTAGGGTAAGTAGCCATTGGTAGACGTTCAGCAAACGAGCGAAGGGCGTTGGCAGCAACTTTTCCAACAGGCCAACACGCATGTGGCCCCCTTCCGACCAGACGGCGCCAGCCGCGAGCATCACGGTGGCGATAATCAGAAATCGCGATATCTCATCTGTCCAGATAGGCGCGCCACCGGCGATGTAGCGTGCAAACACCCCATACAATATGGCCGCAACATTGAGGGATAGCAGCGCGCCCGCCAGGGTCAGGGTAACCGGGCGGCTGATCGCCAGTAGACGGGATCGAAGCGTATTAAACATGGCAGCCTTCCAGGAAGCATAGAAATAGTTAGCGCAGGCATATTAAGTACGGGAAACAAGGGGGCCGGTAAGGTGCCGACCCCTGTTGTTAATACCGTTGCAGCGGTAGCAGCGGTGTTAACAGCCGTTAGTCGAGCAGTTCGCTCATGCCTGCATCTTCCAGCGCCATATCGATCCAGCGTTGCTCAATATCCCGTTCTCCGAGCCACTCAAGGTAGGCGGGCTGGCCAATCTCTCTGAATGCCGCCAACTCCTCTTCGGATGGACGAATTACTTCCATGCCCTGTTCTTCCAGGTAAGCAATACGCGCCTCTACCTGCTCCTCATTGTGTTCTCGGGCATTGTGATTGGCTTCGGATACGGCCTCCATAAAGGCGCTGCGAAGTTCATCATCCCAGCCTTCGATCATGTCGCTATTGCCGACCAGGAACTGGTTGGAGTACTGGATATTGGCCAGAGTCAGGTAGTCCTGAACTTCGTAGAGGCTGCCCAGGCTGATATACATTGGGGGGTTCATCTGGCCGTCCGCCACCCCGGTACGCAGTGCCATATAGGTCTCTGTCCAGGGAATGGGCGTGCCGGAGGCGCCGAAGGCCTCATAGAGAGCGACCTGGCTGGGGTCCATGGCGCGGAAGCGCAGTCCTTCGAAGTCGTCAGGGTGGCTGATAGGTCGTTCGTTGTTGGTGAACGCTAAGAAGCCCCCTTCTTCGACAACCGCCAGCATGTCGATACCGGCACGCTCCTGCAGTGCACCACTGACTTCCTGCCAATACTCGCCTTCATCAAAGAAGCTGCGCGCCGCCGCAAAGTCGTCGAACAGAAACGGTATAGCGCTGACAAAAATCTCATCAACGAGAGGCGAGACACCCGCAAATGACGCCACGTTAAGCATAGGCGTATTCATGGTCTGCTCCATGCGCTCCTGCTCTTCGCCCAGCATGCTATTGGGGTAGAGCTGTAGCTGGATCTCGCCATCAGTTTTTTCGTCTACCAACGTTTTAAGATTCTCTGCAAAGACGTGGACAGCATTCTTTTCCGGGTCAGGGGCGCCGTTGTAGCTTAAATTAATCGTGGTTGCCGCAAAGGTGTTGCCTGCCATACAAGCAGAGCCAATCAGGCACGCTGAAATGAGGCGCTGGAGTGAAAAGCGTTGAGTCAATGTAGATTGAGTAAGCACAAGTTGTTTAAACATAGTCAGTCTCCTGGTTTATTGTCGTGAGCTACGGGGCGCTATGGGCGCGTTATTAGATTTATTAAGGAGTGCCTACTGGAAGATTAGGTATTGATGCGTTGACTATGCAATACCCAAGCTGTGGCTTTTATTGCAACAGTCGTGGCGCATCCGCCGAGAAAAAGCGCATGCCTTTGTGCAAATGATCGATACAAGTGGTCGAGGCGACCGGGAGCTCCTGACCTTTCAGGCTAACAATTTGTGCCCGCGTGCCGTTCATCACCGGGTATTGCATCGGCAGTGTGAATATCTCACCGCGCTCAATCTCGTCCGCTACGGTGAGTTCAGGCATAAACGTAATGCCGATGCCAGAGCGCACGAAATTTTTTAACACCGAAACAGAGTTGGTATGCAGGCGCGCTTCAAGATGGATGCGCTCTTGGTGAGCCACCATATTGACCATTTGCCGCATACCAAAAGGGTTATCCATCAACGCCAGGGGCCAATCCTTTAAGTCATACAGCGACACGGGACGATCCAGCGTACTTAATGGGTGATTGGGGGGCACGATGACATCGAGTGGCTGGCGCGTTTCTACATGGCAGAAAAGTTGCGGGTCTACCGGCGGTGCATAAAGTAGCGCTATATCCACTTCACGATCTTTAAGTAACGACATCGCTTCATTGACACCCGCCATGCGGATTTCGACATTGATGCCGGTAAACGCTGACATAAAAGTACCTAACGGTGCGGTGATCAGGTCAGCAATAAACCCTTCTCCTACGGCAATGCGCACTTCCCCTTTCGTTAGGCTCTGAAGTGCCATTAGCTGGGATAACACCGCCTCTTCTGAAGCCCGTTGGGCATGGAAATGGTGCACCAGTAGCTGGCCCGCTGCGGTTGCGCGCATCCCCCTTCCATGTCGCTCGCATAGCTGGGTATTCAGCTCTTCTTCTAGTGCTTTTACTTGGCGGCTAACGGCGGAAGCGTCGACATTCAGGTGGGCCGCGGCGCGCCTGAGCGAGCCGCGGCGAATCACTTCATTGAGGTAGGTTAATGCACGCTGGTTAAGCATAAAACACGCCTGTGGTGGAGTGTGTTTTATATCTTACCGGAAGCCTACCCAAACATGTCATGGTTGGGGCTAGGTGAGCGGTTGGGTGGTGGGCTGTTTGCGTGCGTTTTTATCCTCTAACGCATCCGCCAGCATATCGGCGGTAATCGCAGAGAGTGTCCAGCCCAGGTGGCCGTGGCCGGTGTTGTAGAACACGGTGGGTAATTTGCCAGGGCCGACTTTGGGCAGCATGTTGGGAAGCATCGGGCGTAGACCTGCCCAGGGCACGACGCGGCGGGTGCTGACGCCGGGGAAGCACTCTTCCACCCAGCGGATCAACGGGCGGATGCGGTTGTCGCGGATATCGCGATTGAAGCCATTGAATTCGGCGGTTCCCGCGATGCGAAAGCGTTCATCGCCCAGGCGGCTGGTCACCAATTTGGTTTCATCATCGAGTAGGCTCACGGTGGGGGCGGCCTGCTGAGAGGCGGCATCGTCAAGCTGCACGGTAATCGAATAGCCTTTGACCGGGTAGATGTTTACTCGGTCGCCTAGCTTGGCGGCTAGGGCGCGGCTGCCCACTCCTGCACATACCACCACGCTATCGAAGGTTTCGCGCACCGGTTCACCGTCAGCCTCGCCTTCAATGGTGGCGGTGACCCAGGCGTGCTGTTCGTCCGCGCCAAGATCCTGCACGCTGTGGCCATATTTAAGCGTGACGCCACGGCGCTCGGCGGCTTGCGCCAGGCCGTGGGTAAACTTATGGATATCCCCGGTGGCGTCGCTTTCAGTAAAGAAACCACCGTAGTAGTTGCCCGCCAGGGTGGGCTCGATGGTGCGCATCTCATCAGGGGTGACGGCCCGGCGTTCCAGGCCGCCTTTGCTGAGCAGTTGTGAGACCTTGGCGGCGTGGTCATAGCCGGCTTTATCGCGGTAAATATGCAGAATGCCTTTCTGCTTTAAATCAAAATCGATTTGCTCTTCCTGCGCCCACTGAAACAGATGCTCGCGTGCCGCAATCGCCAGCCGTGCGGTCTCGGTAGTGTTCTCGGAGTAGCGGGGAATCGAGGCGATAAACTCGCTAAACCAGCTCAGCTTGTGCCAACTGGGGCGAGGGTTGACCAGCAGCGGGGCGTCGTTTCTGAGCATCCAGCGCATGCCCTTGATCACGGTGGGCCAGTGGTTCCACACTTCGGCATTCGAGGCCGAGAGCTGACCACCGTTGGCGAACGAGGTCTCCATGGCGGCGTAACGATGCTTTTCAAACACGGTGACCTGATAGCCACGTTTGGCCAGGGCGTAGGCGCTGGTAATGCCGGTGATACCGCCACCGATAACGGCAATGCGTTGCATGAGTCTCTCCAGATTGTATGAGCGTCGGGAATACCACCTAACGGCGTAGCTGTTGGCGTACCCCTTCCGTCATGGAACCTGAGAGATTCACGTGCCCGTTGGGCGCGCTTGCTCCTTCGGTGGGCTGAGTGACGCAGTCATCAGCCGCTCTTCGGAAAGTGAGGGTAATAGCGGTCCGGTTGCCTGAGAGTTTCCGGGGCTGTTGCTCCTTCGGCGCTGGCGTCATCGGTTTAGGATGCGCCAAGCTCTCCCGCTATTACGTTGCTGCTTTTTGTTTTAAGGCGATCAGTCTGTTTTAACACGTTAAGTTTTACCGTGACTCGTTTTAGCATGGAAGTCGACGAAGGTAGTGAACGCTTATTCCACGGGCCGAGATCGCGAAGTGACAAACGTCGCTGGGATGGATTGTCCTATTCTGCTTTGCTCAGCTAACGTATTTAACCGACAATGCTGCTTATTCCCTCTCAGTCCTAGGTATTATCGATGCAACCAAACGCGATGCAGGCAAACGGCTTTTTTGACGAAATTGGCGAAACTATCGGCGAAGCCATCCGGGTGGTGGTGGAGTTTCTGTTAGGTATTTTCACCAATTTCTTTGGCGCCTTTGGTGATTTTATCGATGGCTTGACCCGCTCTCTGGGAATCAACGATTCTTTTTTTAGCATTGCCGTGCTGGTCGTGGGCCTATTGATTCTGTTTGGCGGTATCCGTGCCTTTCTGCGCGGCTCGCTGATAGGCGGGATATTTCGGACCTTATTAGGGCTGTTTATTCTTTCATGGTTAATGATGTAGGAAAGCAGTTTTCGCCTAAGCCACTGCCTTGAGTTCGCTTCATCCCGGGCATGATGGATTGTCATTTGCTTATTTGGTGCATTTTGCCATTATTTGCACTTATTTTGTGCAAAGCGAGTGTCATGAAAACTTATTTAGGCAAAATGCGAGGGCAGCCCATTAAGCGCTCTCGGGTGGGTTGGCAGGATGCTTTTTGGTCGTGGGTGGGTGCTTTCACGGGGATGGCGGTTATTTGCTGGTTAAGCGCGGCGTGGCTATCGCAGCAACTGCTGATCGTCGGCTCCTTTGGTGCAACGTCGGTGTTGATTTATGCGGCGCCGGAAAGCCCTTTTGCCCAGCCAAGCCACGTGCTGTTCGGCAGCGTTTTATCGGCGGGCCTTGGCGTTGCTTGCTATCAACTGCTGGGGGCGACGCCTCTCTCCATGGCATTGGCCGTGTCACTGTCGATACTGGTCATGCAACTGACCCACACGGTTCACCCGCCGGGAGCCGCGGCTGCACTGATTGCAGTAGGCGGCGGGGCCAGCGTTCATCAACTGGGTTGGTGGTACCCACTTTTACCGATAGGGGCTGGGAGTCTAGTGATGCTGATCATTGCTATCTTTGTCAATAACCTTGCGCGCCACCGCCGTTACCCCCTTTATTGGTAGTCTTATAGGCGGCTGAGTTGCTGCTCTAGTGCGAATATGTGGGCATCCTCTGCACCGAGTTCGCGTAGTGCTGCCGCTAGATTGAGTAAGTACTCTTTATTGGGGCCGCTGGGGCCATGTGCGTTAGCTATTTGTAACGCTATTTCGGCCAGCGGCGCCTCCCCCAGAAAGGCCGGATTATCTTCGCTGGCGAGATAAATCAGCCCTTCGCTCTGTTCGGGTGTGTCGCTGCTGACATCGGTAAACGTCAGCGGAACCTTCTCCCGTAGATAGCCGTTTTTCTCACGAACATCCAGCGGTGCCAGTACTTCTGGCGTAATCCGGTAGGCCATGCCATGGCACACTGCTCCCTCAGCGGGAATCAAGGTGGCAACCCTTCCTGGTGATTCAAGCGTACCGCGATGATCGTGGGAGCCTTGCCAAAATCGCCGTTCCCAGCCATTTATAAACGCCGGGCGACGCTCTAAATAGGCAAAGTCTGCCTTCCAGATCAGTGAACCGTAGCCAAACAGCCAAATCTCGGCATGGCCATCGAAGAAATTTCTTTGCTGGTTAAGCGTAGTGGTATCAAGCATCGGTATCAGGCAACGTTTTTAAGTCACATTTTTCAAGTAACATGGTGGGCAACGACGGTGTAAAACCACCATCTTAACATGTCATGGTTGATCACCCACTTGATCGCCAAGGCCATAATAGGAGGCTGCCATGCGCGCGATTTTTTTGGTCGATAACGGCTCGCTACGAGCGCAGGCAACGCTTAATTTACGTCGCGTGGCGGCGTCGCTTAGTGAGCTTATGGGTGAAACCGTACAGGCGGCCTCACTACTGCACTCCAACAAGATTCCCGTGGAAGAGGTTGATGGCGTTCCCGCCACCACGCTTGGCCCCGCCGCTGAACGTAGTGCCGAACAAGGGGCGACAGAGATCCTGATCCTGCCGTTCTTTTTTGGTCCCAGCAAAGCACTGACCGGCTACCTGCCCGAGCGCATGGCGACGCTGCAAGAGCGCTTTCCCCACGTGAAGGTGCGTGTGGCCCAGCCCTTGGTGGATGAATTGGGGGATAACGACCTGCGTTTAGCCCATCTGCTGGCCGACAACGTGCGCGAGAAGCTTCGGCTAGGTACTAAGCCCCATGTGGCACTGGTAGATCACGGCAGCCCGATTCCTGACGTTACCGCCGTGCGTAACCGCTTAGCGGGGCAGCTTAGCGTGCTGTTAGCCGATGACGTAGCGTGTGTTGCTGCTGCTTCTATGGAGCGCCGCGAGGGTGATGAGTACCGCTTTAACGAGCCGCTGCTGGAAAACTTGCTGTTGTCACCCGAGTTCAATGCAGGCCCGGTCATCCTGGCGATGCTGTTTCTTTCGCCGGGGCGCCATGCGGGAGAGGGAGGCGATATCGCTGAAATATGCGCGGCGGCTGAACAGCAGCATCCAGAACTTTCCGTTACTACGACCAAGCTGGTGGGCGAACATCCAGATATTGTCGATATTCTTGCTACTCGATTGCGCCAAGCGCTTGATGATGAACGCTTTCTGCTCGATATCCCGGCAATCAACTGAATGCCCTAGCGGATGATGGATGAATGCCTGCCCAATAGCGCGTAGAATCGCGAGCCTTTCGTATTGTAAATAACACGCTAACCGGGCTCCTTTTGTGATCGCAACCGCCAATATCACCATGCAGTTTGGGGCCAAGCCCCTGTTTGAAAATGTCTCCGTTAAATTCAATAACGGCAATCGCTACGGCCTGATTGGCGCGAACGGCTGCGGCAAATCCACCTTTATGAAAATTCTCGGTGGCGATTTGGAGCCCACTTCCGGCCAGGTGATGCTGGATAGCAGTACACGGCTGGGTAAGTTGCGTCAGGATCAATTTGCGTTTGAAAACGAGCGCGTCATCGACACCGTGATTATGGGCAATGTCGAACTCTGGTCGGTGGCTGCCGAGCGCGAGCGTATTTACTCGCTGGCAGAGATGAGCGAAGAGGACGGCATGGCCGTCGCTGATCTGGAAGTGCGCTTCGCCGAGCTGGATGGCTACACCGCCGAGCCCCGCGCCGGCGAACTGCTGCTGGGCTTGGGCATCCCCATTGAGCAACACACGGGCCCGATGAGCGAAGTCTCTCCCGGCTGGAAGCTGCGTGTGCTGCTCGCCCAGGCGCTATTCGCTGACCCGGATGTACTATTGCTGGATGAGCCGACCAACCACCTGGATATCAACACCATCCGCTGGCTGGAAGATATTCTCAAAGCACGCAGCAGCACCATGATCATCATCTCTCACGACCGCCATTTCCTGAATAGCGTCTGCACCCACATGGCGGATCTGGATTACGGCGAAATTACCCTGTTCCCGGGTAACTATGATGACTACATGACCGCCGCTACCGCGGTTCGCGAGCGTCAGCACTCGGATAACGCTAAGAAAAAGGCCCAGATCGCCGAGCTGCAACAGTTTGTTAGCCGCTTCTCTGCCAACGCCTCTAAAGCCAAGCAGGCGACTTCTCGGGCGCGTCAAATCGATAAAATCAAGCTGGAAGATATCAAGCCTTCCAGCCGCGTAAGCCCTTTTATTCGCTTTGATCAGGCCAAGAAAATCCACCGTAACGCTGTCAATGTGGATGCCATTACCAAAGGCTATGACGGTGAGCCGCTGTTCAAGCGCTTATCCATGACCGTGGAAGCCGGCGAGCGCATCGCCATTATCGGCCCTAACGGCATTGGTAAAACCACGCTGCTCAAAACTCTGGCAGGCGAGCTGCACCCGGACGCAGGTGAAGTGAAGTGGACAGAAGCCGCTGAAGTCGGCGTTTTTGCCCAAGATCATAGCGATGACTTTGCCGTCGATGCCACGCTGTTTGAGTGGATGTCGAGATGGACCACGGGCGGTGAGCAGGTGGTTCGTGGTGCTCTGGGGCGGATGCTGTTTTCCAGCGATGATATTGGCAAGTCAGTGAAGGTGATTTCCGGTGGCGAGCAGGGGCGCATGCTGTTCGGTAAGTTAATCCTTACTCAGCCCAACGTGATGCTGATGGATGAGCCGACCAACCACCTGGATATGGAGTCTATCGAAGCGCTGAACCTGGCCTTGGAGAACTACCCCGGCACGCTGCTGTTTGTCAGCCATGACCGCGAGTTCGTCTCTTCACTCGCCACACGGATTATTGATATGCAGCCGGATGGCATTGTCGATTTCAGCGGCAGCTACGATGACTATCTGCGCAGCCAGGGAGTGGTGTAACGCTGTTTTTGGCAGCATAGCGCTGTCAGTCTATTCACCGATAATTTGTTCAAAGGTGCTGTCAGTGGCGGGTTCGCGCTCGTCATTGAGCATTTTGCCGCTAAACACCGTCTGCATCTCTTTGGCGAGTTCTACGTAGACATGCATTTGTTGATTACGTCGCTTACGTAGCGGTGGTTTCACTAGCAAGCTAATCCCCCTGATGGGCTCATGGGTTTCCCCACGCAGCAGATCAGGCATTTCCCCTGGCGGAAATGCGTTGGCGATAGTGATTGGGTTAGACGGCTGTTGGCCTTCGATAAAGAATATTTTCTTGAGCGCGTCGTAGTGGGCGTTCTTCTCCTTTAGCCACTGGGTAAGGCGCTCGTCTGAATCTGCACTAGGCTGATCAAAGATGATAAAAAGCGAATGCTGCTTAACTTTTTTAGTTTGCTTTGAAGGGGCATGTTCGTCAGGTTCTTGAACTTCGTCAGCGCTGTCTACTTGTACCGGACGAGGGGCAGCGGCTTTCGCTTTCGCCGCGCGCCGTCGTCTGCGCCACGGGACAATGACATATATAAATATCGCTGTTGCCATTGCGCCTAATACCAGCGATGCGAAGGCGAGTACTATTATAGTAGTGGTGCGATCCATACTCTCAGAACCCTTTGTTTTTTTAATCCACGCTTAGGCTTTATTTAGCCGAAAAATAGTGGCATTGAGGGCCAGCGCCAGCGCTACCCATAACCAGTAAGGCACCATTAGCCACGCGGCTAAGGGGCTGACATGGGAAAACAGTGCAATGCAGACCGTGATGAGCCCCAGCAACCCCGCAATATCGATGAGGGCGAGAGCAATCTGTTTGCGCCCGAAGAACAACCAGGACCACGCCGCATTAGCGACCAATTGCAATGCATAGACCGCTAAGCTGGCAGTGCGCCATGTCGACGCGTCTGCTATATAAAGACGCCACGCAGCGATAGCCATCAATAAGTACAGTATGCCCCAGGCAATAGGAAAGGCGATATCTGGCGGTGTCCAACGTGGTTTGCGTAACTCGCGGTACCAGCCATCAGGGCGAAAACGCGCACCGGTGCTGGCGGCAAGGCCAACCAGCAAGATCGACACTAAAAGTGCCAACAGGGAACCAACCATGTATCACCTTTTCGTTAAAACGAAAGAATCAATAGCCTAGCAGCGTTTGCAAGGCTTTAGACATAAAAAAAGCATCACTAAAGTGATGCTTTTCTGTGGAAAGGGTTCAGTATCAGGCGAACGTTAGACGCTCTTACCCCTGGCGATCATAACCGTTATCCATAAACGGATAGTCGGTATAGCCCTTCTCATCGCCGCCGTAGAACGTTTCATGGTTCGGCTCGGTCAGCGTCGCGTTAACACGGAAGCGCTCTGGCAGGTCCGGGTTGGCGATGTAGGGGCGGCCGAAAGCAACGGCATCGGTGGTGTTTTCGCTGATGCGTTTCTCGGCGTGCTCGGCGTCGTAGTTGCCGCAATAGATCAGGCTACCGCTAAAACGTTCGCGCATCTGCTCGCGGAAACCCGCGGGGAAGGTGATATCGCCGCCCGCCCAGTTGGGTTCGTTGAGGTGCAGGTAAGCCAGCCCACGCTTGGACAGCTGATCGGCCATGTAGAAGGCCATCGCTTCCGGCTCGTCGTCGGTCAACCCAAAGAGCTCGATAAACGGCGTCATGCGGATACCAACGCGGTCAGCACCGTAAACGTCAATCACCGCATCAACCACTTCCAGCGGGAAGCGGGCGCGGTTTTCCAGCGATCCGCCATACTGGTCGGTACGCTCGTTGGTGCCGGTCGCCAGGAATTGGTTAAGCAGGTAAGCGTTGGCTGCGTGAACTTCGACCATGTCGAAGCCCGCGCGCTTGGCACGCTCGGCCGCTTGGCGATAGTCCTCGACAATACCGGGGATTTCATCGGTTTCCAGCGCACGCGGTGTGCTGGTCGGGTGCTGGCCAGCGGTGCCGTCTTCAAACTCGACGAAACACTGCGCGCCTTCGCCTTTCAAGGCGCTCGGGGCAACGGGTTGTTGGCCATCGGGTTGAACCATTTCGTGTGAAACGCGCCCAACGTGCCACAGCTGCAGCGCCATACGACCGCCTTTGGCATGCACTGCATTCACAACGCCTTTCCACCCGGCTTCCTGGGCGTCGGTCCAGATGCCCGGCGTATACACGTAGCCACGGGCAGTAGGAGAGATGTTGGTGGCTTCGCTGATGATCAAGCCAGCCCCAGCACGCTGGCCGTAATAGGCTTCCTGCATCTTGCCCGGCACGCTATCAGGCGTACGCGAACGGGTCAGTGGGGCCATGATGACGCGGTTAGGAATCGTCAGGCTGCCAAGCGATGTAGGGGTAAACAGTGTTTCATACGCCATAGAGTAAAACTCCTTTTTAAGCAGTGGGTATCATCGTGGCAAACAGAATAGACCAGTTTACTAGTAAGTGCCAACGACGATGCTATGCCCTTATAGATGGGGACGTGAGGGGCAAAACAAAACCCCGCCAATCAAATAGGCGGGGTTGGTAGGGGGCAGAAGGCACCATTAGTACCATTGCCATGGTTCCGTATCTGATAATTGCATTTCCCAGCTCCGTTCCACATCATGAGGTTAACTTAACGCCAACCACACGCTTGAGCAGGCGGCATGACACCTAAACTCCCCATCAACATCGATGACTTACTTCACCACCGCACGGTGGAAAGTGAGCGCATTGAATACAAGGAAGGCTGGAACCCTGAGTCCATCCTGCATACTTTGTGTGCGTTCGCTAATGACTTCCACAATTTGGGTGGTGGTTATGTGCTGGTGGGTGTCGCTGAAGAGAATGGTCAACCGCAATTGCCGCCTGCCGGTTTATTACCGGAGCAAATCGATGCCATTCAAAAAGAGTTGTTGAATCTCGGGCACTCAGCGATTACGCCGCATTACCATCCACTAACCGCGACCTATGAGATTCAGGGCAAAACCATTCTGGTGCTTTGGGCGCCGGGCGGTGAAACACGGCCCTATAAAGCTAAAACCAGCTTGAGCAAGAAGAGTGATTGGGCCTATTACCTGCGCAAACATACCAGCACGGTTAAAGCATCGGGACAGGGTGAGCGCGAGCTGATAAGTTTGGCGGCTACGGTACCGTTTGATGATCGCTATCGACAAACCGCGACGTTAAATGACCTTTCATCCTATTTGATGCGCGACTTTCTCCACGATATTAATAGCGAGCTGGCGCCTGAAGCCCGCGAGTTGGATATTGAAACCTTGGGCCGCCGAATGAATGTGGTCGGTGGGCCAAGCGAAATGGCCTTTCCCAAAAATGTGGGGCTGTTGTTCTTTAACGAGCAACCCGAGCAGTTTTTCCCGGCGACTCAGATAGATGTAGTGTATTTTCCAGACGGTGCCGGTGGCGACCATTTTGAAGAGAAAATATTTAAGGGCCCGCTGGGGCGCATAACCCGTACGGCGTTGGACTACATTAATCGCAACTATTTAAAAGAGGGCGTAACAAAACACGCTGATCGCCCAGAAGCTGAGCGTTTCTGGAATTTTCCGCTGGTCGCCATTGAAGAAGCGGTGGTGAATGCGGTGTATCACCGCTCTTATGAAATTCGTGAGCCCATTGAAATCCGTATTGATGGCCGGGAGCTTGTGGTGCTCAGCTTTCCAGGACCCGACCACTCTATTCGTTTACAAGACCTGCAGGCAGGTAAAGCAGTTAGCCGCCGCTACCGCAATCGGCGTATTGGCGAGTTTTTAAAAGAATTGGATTTAACCGAAGGCCGTTCAACGGGCGTGCCGAAAATTCTTCGGGTGATGAAGGCGAACGGTTCGCCAGAACCGGTGTTCGAAACCGACGATGAACGCAGTTACTTTTTAATTCGCTTACCCGTTCACGCGGGATTTGCGGTCGCTGAGGACACAGCACCTGCATTACCCAAACAAGTAACCGAACAAGTAACCGAACAAGTAACCGAACAAGTAATGCGTTTGTTGCAAGCTTTGCTTGAAGAGCCATTAAGCACTAAAGCGCTTCTCCAGGCATTATCACTCACGCATCGTCCCACGCTGTTACAAAATTATTTGCAACCGGCATTGGCTCTGACATTGATTGAAATGACGCAACCTGATTCGCCGCGTAGTCCCACTCAAAAATATCGAATAACCGATCTAGGTAAGCGTGTACTAGCCACTAAAAATACGCATCAATAAACATAGACACTAGCATTTCCAAGTCTGGTGTTTCTGCTTTGGCAGTTACAGTGTTGGCAATCGTCATGAGCGCACGCCCCAATTGGAGCAAAGAAGCGTCTGAAAAACGGTCAATGCCACTTCATCCAAGGCCAGCGGCGCTTAGCTGGCGTATCGATTTGGCCGATGGCGCTTGAAAGCGGCAACATAATGGCACCCAGCTGGCGATAGCAAACGGCGCTGTTCAGCACGCCGGGGCATTGCTTTAGCAGCAGGTTGCACTGTTGCGAGGCGATAAAGAGCTGCTCAACCACGGCAGGCGCGAACAGCGGCTTGGCTTGCTGGCAGCAGCGGGTCAGCTCACGTGAGAGCATCGAGAGCATGCTGGTATCCAGCCAGCAGGGCAGCGGGTCGTCAAAGCGGCCAGCAATGGAGTGCTGAACCGCTTCAAACGAGGTGCGTAAAAACATGACTGTTTGGCGAAGTTGCCGCTGCTCGCTAGTCATCCCACTTGTCCCTCACCTATTCGTCAAAAAATAGTGTTTCTCATTTGCATCTTTGGCGACAATAGCGCTCCTCTATGGGCCTGTCAATGCTGCGGCTATCTGGGGCTGCAAGCTGAAGGTTAGCCGTGCGCCTCAAACAGCTTCCAGTCGTTATTGGTTAGCGGTTTGGCTCCCTGCTCGGTCACCACGACGGTATCGCTGATGCCGACGCCCCATTGGCCGGGCACGCGTAGGCAGAGCGGTAAATGAAACACCATATTTGCTTCAAAGGGGCGATGCTGGCCTTTAGCGATAAAGCCCGTGCCCTCTACCCAGCTAGGCGGAAACTGCGCGCCCACGGCGTAGCCAAACACGCCGGAGAAAAAATACTGGTCGCGCTGCGGGGCGAGTAAAGCATCAGCCGCTTGGGCGGCGGCGTCGAAACTATTGCCGGGCCGCATGGCGTCGCACAGTGCCTCGAATATAGAACGGCAAAGGTCGCGAGTGGCGGAGAGGGCCGCGTTGGGAGTGCCGGTCACCGCGGTGCGCATCATGGGAGCCGTGTAGCGCTGATACGCGGCGCCGAACTCCAAGAACACGGGCTCATTAGGTTGAATCACGCGCCGCTTATGATTGACGTGTATCACGCCAATGCGGTGCCCACTGGTCACGATCGGCTGCAGGCTCATAAACTCGCTGCCATTTTCCAGCAGCGCTTTAGCGCCGATAGCCGCAATATCGTTATCGGTCATGCCTGGGCGAATGCTCTGAATCGCCGTCTCTAAGCCGAGTGCCGTGATACGGGCACTTTCTTGCAGCATCTCGAGTTCAGCAGGACTTTTCACAATTCGAATGGCGTCGACTAGCGCGCCTGCTTCGCTGAAGCGTTCGCGACCAATGGCCTGTATCAGTGCATCAATCACCCCAAAACGCAGCCCGCTGCTCCAGCCATCAATACCGATGTGCTGGCAGGGGGTAAGTAGATCCGCCAGCGGGGTGATGATTTCATCCAGGTTTTCCCAGCGGTAGCCGATAATCTCATCGACCCGAGCGGTGACCACCGCCGCACCGGTTTCAATCGAGGCAACTTGCAGCACTAGCTTCTCTTGCGTGCAGACCAAACAGGCATGAACGGAGACTTCAAAGGTGTGGTAGCCCGTGAGGTAGTTAATATCGGCGGGGTCGGTGAGCAGTAGCGCATCTAACCCTTGCCCGGCCATCGCCTGACGCACATTGTCCAGGCGCGCTTGATATTCGGCAGCGGGAAAGGGCACTTCACTCTGGGCAAGTGTTTCCGTCAGGGCTTTGCGGTAGTGATGATAATCCATAGCGACCTCCGTTGATGGCTATGGTCAGTATAGGCATCAACGGCAAGTCCGCTTTTATCTCCCTCAACGCTAGCGGGTGAGCAGGAATATCCCTTGCGCAAAGTAGAAAATACCAATGCCAGTCACGATCCAGCGGGTCCAGGTGCGGAAGTTGGCATCGGTGAGACGGTGTAAAATGCGGTTGCCGGTATGGGTGCCAAAGATCGCAAACGGCGCCGCTAGCAATACGATGCCCCATTCGCCCGCGCTAAGCGCCATGGCAGCACCCAGGTAGAAGATGATTTTAATGCTGTGAGCCACTACTTGAATCATCGCCTTGGTGGCGACGACTTGGCGGCGGTCCATGCGGGAGCGCACGAAGAAGATATCGATTAGCGGTCCGGAAACCCCGGCGGCAATGGTTAACCCGCCTGAGGCAATGCCGCAGCAAAACGCATGGCTGGCGCGATTAGCGTTGAGATGAAACCAGCGCTTAGGCAGCCACACCAGTATCGGCAGCAGGCCAATCAGCAGCGAGACGCTAGCGGCATTGGGGCTGTAGTTAAATAGCAGGAGCAGGCCAGCGGCGCTCAACACGCCCAGCGCCATAAACGCGACGATGCGCCAGACGATATAGTGCCGCGAGAGCCAAGCGCGCGACCCATTGGCCGTGAGCTGTATCACACCATGCACGGCCATTGCCGTACCGGCGGGAAATACCAACAGCAGAAACCACAGCAGCACCAAGCCGCCCGCCATCCCAAATACGCCGGAAAGCATCGAGGTGAAAAACACCACGCTGACCAGCGCTACACCCATCCATAGTGACATCGTCTATCCCTTAACTACGGCAAAATGGCCAGACCTGGTAAAACTTCCGGCACTGAAACTCCGCTTCACAGCTGTTGAGTTGCGCCTGGTAACGATTAGCGCGCGCCGCCACTTCTCGACCCGCCCTCAAAACCTGCGGTTTGCCCCGATACGTGCCGCGTTGATAGCCACCGGCCCCTTCATGATACGCATAATAAAGGTGTTCAGGGTTACTCAGCGATATTCCCGCCTGCTGTTGGGAACGGCGGTTGTACCAACCAATAAAGTCGGTGGCATGCTTCATATGCGTTCGCCGTGCAAATAGGCTACCCGCTTGGTCTTCATATTCGCCCCATACCGGGTCCTGCGCTTGAGCATAGCCTTTAGCAGAAGAAGGGCGCGGGCCTGGGATAAAGCCTAAGTAGTATTTTCGATCAGGACGAATATGGCTACGAAACGAGGACTCCTGCTGGATAAATGACATTTGGGTAGCAATTGGCGTGCCCCACTTCTCCTCGGACTCCTGGGCGTAGTCGTACCAACTGGGCTGCTCGCGGAATATCTCACAGACATTGGTTTGATCCTGGGGCGGGTTGGGAGCGAAAGTGGCGCAGCCAGAGAGGAACAGTACAAAGCTCAGTGATGCCCAAAGGCGTAGGCGAGCGAACGCATTTGAAGAGGCAACGGTAAAACGATCAACAGCGCAGCGCATAAATGTCCTTGTGAATAAGCTCTTGTGAATAAGTCGTTGAAAGCTTGTGGCTAAGATGTTGAGAAGTGCTTCCCTCCTCACCCATGCGCTATCAATAGCGCCTAACGCAGTAGTGCTTCCAGGCTGCGACGTAGTCGCTGCGCTTCACGCACCAGCGTTTCCCCAGACAGCATGCCGACGCCCATCACCAATCCGACGCGCGGATCCGCTGGCGCGCACACCGGGCTTAAAGGGCGCACGATTAAGTGCTCTTTCAGCAGTGATTGGGCAATTCCCACATCGTTGATACCCGGCGCAAACTCAACGCAAAGGCTGATCGCGCTACTGGGCGGTGAAACGCTGCGTACTTGCGGCAGTGAACGCAGTTGGTCATGCAGCACCTGCTGACGCCCTAGATAGTCGCGCTGGATACGTCGGCACCAGGCATCCAGATCGCCATCAAAAATAAACTGGGCCAGCACGGCTTGATCCAGCATGCGCCCTTCGCGGAAAAGCTCGCTGCGCAGGCGGTTCATCGGCGCCGCCAAGTGGCGTGGAACCACTAAATAACCCAGCCGCAGCCCCGGAAACATCATCTTGGAAAACGATCCTACCAGCAAGTGGCGCTCTGATTGGGGCGAAAAGAGCAGGTTAGGGTGGTCGTCGCGATTGAACTCATAATCATCTTCGACAATATAAGCGGGCGATAAGGCATCGCATAAGCGCTGCTTATCGGTGGCGCTGGTGGGCACGCTGAGTGGATAGTGATGCGAGCCGGTTAGGTAGGCCAGCTTCACCGGGGCAGCAACAGGCGGGAGTATGTGCCCCTGCTCTGGCAGCCACGGCACCGCTTCAATGTTCAAACCAGCCGCGGTAAAGACGTTGCGCGCGCCCCAGTAGCAGGGCGACTCCATGGCCACGGTGTTACCCACATCCGCCAGCGCCATGGCACACAGCTCAATGCCGTTATGGGTGCCGTCGGTAATGATGATCTGCTCGATATCGCAATCAAGGTTACGCCAGCGCGCTAGAAAATCGCGAATGGCGCGCTTTAGCGGGCCATAGCCGCCCGTGGAGTAAGAGAGCAGTAGGGCGTTTTGCGGCACCGTTACGCTCGAGTAGAGCTGGCGCCACTTACGCATCGGGAACTGGGCGATATCAGGAATACCGGGCACGAAGGCGCCGCTTTGAATCATGCTGGCGCCGGGCCCACCCAGCACTCGTTGGGCGCGGGATGAAAGTTCGGCATTGGCGGGCAGGGGCGAGTAAGAGGTAACCGGTCTGCTGGTCCAGGTACCTTGGCCATGGGCGGTTTTCAGCAGTTGCTCTTCCAGCAGCGTACCAATGGCCAGGGCGAGGGTTTGACGGGCGACATTGATTGCCTCGGCCAACACGCGATGCGAGGGCAAGCGCAGGCCGCTCGGCCACTGCTGGGTAATGGCTTGGCGCAACGCTTGCTCGATTCGCACCTGCTTACTTAGCCGCTCCGGTTGGAGTGCATAAAGTTGCATAAATTGGTGCAAGACCTGCTGGCGATCCATATCAACGCCTCCTTTCCCGCGTGATGCCTGCCATCGTCAGGCGTTTAGACGAAAGCATAAGAGAAAAATCGCACCCTCATGGTGCGTTTTGAAAGTGGTCTAGTCGAACGCCAGAGTGGTGCATTCGCGTTATTGTCCCCGCCTGCTAGCGTATAACTATTCCACTACTGGAATCAGCATACCGCGCCCCTGAGCGCCCACGACAACATCTAATAACTCGCAGGACACTTTTATAATGACGACACCTTCATCAGAACAGGATGGGCTTGTCCGGGTACTCGCCCGCGGCGATGTTTTAGCGTTGGCTTTTGGTGCGATGATCGGCTGGGGCTGGATAGTATTAACCGGCACCGCGATTCAGTCCGCTGGCAGTCTAGGCGCTATTATAGCCTTTATTATCGGTGGTTTAGCGATTGTGTTGGTCGGCCTCACCTACGCGGAGCTAGCCGCTGCCATGCCGAAAGTCGGCGGTGAACACGTTTATAGCTACCGCGCTTTGGGTCATTTGCCCTCTTTTCTGTGTACCTGGGCGATCATTTTAGGTTACTTGAGCGTGGTCGCGTTTGAAGCGGTCGCGCTGCCGACCGTTATCGAGCACCTCGCACCCAACTATGCGGTCGGTCATCTATGGACCATTGCCGGTTGGGAAGTCAAAGCCACCTGGGTAGCGGTAGGCGTAGGCGGTTCACTGGCCATGATGGTGATTAACTACTTCGGTGTAACGACCGCCGCCCTGCTGCAAAAGGTGGTCACCGGGTTGATTCTGTTGGTGGGCGTGATGTTCGTCACCGGCTCGCTGTTTGAAGGCGAAACCATCAATATGCTGCCGCTATTTACCCAGGCGGATACCGGCGTGTTCGCGGGCATCGTCGCGGTGCTGGTCATGGTGCCGTTCCTGTTCGTCGGTTTTGACGTCATCCCCCAGGCGGCGGAAGAGATCAACTTGCCTTACAACGCCATCGGCAAAGTGCTGATGATGTCGGTCATTCTGGCAGTGGTGTGGTACGCGCTGATTATTCTGGCCACCAGTCTGGCGCTCGATAGCACCGCGCTGGCGGCAAGCTCACTGAGCGTGCCGGATGCCATGGGTAGCCTGTTCAACGCTGCGTGGGCCAGCAACTTAATGGTCATGGCAGGTATTGCGGGCATCATTACCAGTTGGAATGCGTTCTACATCGGTGGCTCACGGGCGATTTATGCCCTCGCTAAAGCCGGCATGCTGCCGGCGCCATTTGCCAAGCTGCACCCGCGCTATAGAACGCCGACCAACGCCATTTTCATGATGGGCTTTCTCTCTTGCCTGGCGCCCTTCTTTGGCCGCCCCGCGCTGGTGTGGATCGTGAACGCCGGTGGCTTGGGCATCGTGCTGGCGTACCTGTTTGTGGCGATCTCCTTCATGGTGCTGCGCGTACGCGAGCCGGACATGCCACGCCCGTTCAAAGTCAGCAACGGCAAGCTGTGCGGCACCTTAGCGGTCTTACTCTCTTTCGGTATGGCGTGCCTCTACCTGCCCGGTAGCCCGGCGGCCCTGAGCAGTGCTGAATGGACCATTTTTGCTGGCTGGGCGGTTTTAGGCTTGGCGTTATATATCCATGCACTGCGCACCTATGGTCGTGATTACAGCGACCGACATATGAAGATGGACCTGTAAGCCTTTTACCTCGTTACCTAGGAGCCATGTATGAGCTTTATCGAACAGTGGTTACATGATGCAGTGCCTGCCCTGGTGGGCAGCGAGTGGCGCAAAGGTCAGCAGAGCTTTGCCGTCGATAACCCCGCCACCGGCGAAACCATTGCCCGCGTGGCCGAGATGGGCGCTGACGACACCCGCGACGCCGTCGCCGCCGCTTACGAAGCAGGCGCTGCGTGGCGCGCCACGCCGGTCAAACAGCGCTCGGCCCTGCTGCGCCGCTGGTTTGAACTGATCAATGAGCACGCCGACGACCTAGCCCGCCTGATGACCCTAGAGCAGGGCAAGCCGCTGGCGGAAGCCAAAGGCGAAGTCACCTACGGCGCCTCGTTTATCGAGTTCTTCGCCGAAGAAGCCAAGCGCATGGCCGGTGAAACCCTGCCAAGCCACGGTGCCGACAAGCGCCTGCTGGTACTGCGCGAGCCGGTCGGCGTGGTGGCGGCAATCACTCCCTGGAACTTCCCGCTGGCAATGATTACCCGCAAGTGCGCCCCGGCCCTGGCCGCTGGCTGCACTGTGGTGATCAAACCTGCGGAAGCGACGCCGCTTACCGCGCTGGCTGCCGCCTATTTAGCGCTGGAAGCGGGCCTGCCCGCAGGCACCATTAACGTGGTCACCGCTTCCAAACCCGCGGCCGTGGGTGAAGTACTCACCACCGACCCCCGAGTTCGCAAAGTCTCGTTCACTGGCTCCACCCCGGTGGGCAAACACCTGCTCGCCCAGTGCGCCAGCACGGTGAAGAAAACCGCTATGGAATTGGGCGGCAACGCGCCGTTCATCGTGTTTGACGACGCCGATGTAGATGCCGCTGTTGATGGCGCCATCGCCTCCAAATTCCGCAACGCCGGGCAAACCTGTGTGTGCACCAACCGCTTCCTGGTGCAGGACGGCATTTACGATGCGTTCATCGAGAAACTCACCGAGCGTGTGAACGCCCTGAAGGTGGGCGATGGCCTGGCCGATGGCAGCATTATCGGCCCGCTGATCAACCAAGCGGCAATCGATAAAGTGCAGCGCCACGTGGACGACGCCCAAGGCAAGGGCGCACGTCTTATGTGCGGCGGCAAACTCCACGCTGCCGGTGAGCGCTTCTACACGCCCACGGTGCTGGCCGATGTCACCACCGAGATGGCCGTGGCTGATGAAGAGACCTTCGGCCCAGTCGCACCAGTGTTCCGCTTCCACCGCGATGAAGAAGCCATCCAGATGGCCAACGATACACCGTTTGGTTTGGCCGCCTACTTCTACGCCACGGATTATCGCCGCATTTGGCACACCATGGAGCAGTTGGAGTACGGCATGGTCGGCGTAAATGAAGGGCTGATATCCACCGAGCTTGCGCCGTTTGGCGGCGTGAAAGAGTCCGGGCTGGGCCGCGAAGGCTCCCACCACGGGTTGGATGAATTTACCGAACTGAAGTACGTCTGCGTTGGCGGCTTATAAAGAGAACCATGATGACTAACCAAGAATTGAACGACCTGAAAAACCGCTTTGTGGCCAACGGTGCCGCCACGCCGACGACCCAGTTTGCCGAGCGTGCTGAAAACGCCGAACTGTGGGACGCTGACGGCAACCGCTGGATCGATTTCGCGGGCGGGATTGGTGTGCTGAACCTGGGCCACCGCCACCCGAAAATCGTGGCGGCGGTAGAAGCACAGCTCAAGAAAGTGATGCACACCAGCGCGGCGGTGATCTCCTACGCGCCCTACGTGCAGCTATGCCAAAAGCTTTGCGAACTGACGCCAGTGCGCGGCCCCGAGCGCAAGGCGATGCTGGTGAATACCGGTGCCGAAGCGTTGGAAAACGCCGTCAAGATTGCCCGCGCCGCCACTGGCCGCACCGGCATCATCACGTTTGACGGTGCCTTCCACGGCCGTACCATGATGACCCTGGCGATGACCGGCAAGGTGCTGCCCTACAAGAACGACTTCGGCCCGATGCCGAGCGACGTGTTCCGCGCACCGTTCCCCAACCCGCTGCACGGCATTAGCGAAGAAGCCTCGCTGAACGCCATTCGCACGCTGTTTAAGACCGATATCGCCCCTCACCGCACGGCGGCCATCGTGATTGAACCGGTACAGGGCGAAGGCGGTTTCTACATCGCCTCACCGGACTATCTCAAAGCGCTGCGCGCGCTGTGTGACGAGCACGGCATTCTGCTGATCGCCGACGAAGTGCAGTCCGGCTTTGCCCGCACCGGCAAGCTGTTTGCCCTTGAACATAGCGGTATCGAGGCGGACATTCTCACCACCGCCAAGAGCCTGGCCAACGGCATGCCGCTCTCGGCAGTGGTGGGTAGCGCTAAGGTAATGGACGCCTCCGGCCCCAACTCACTAGGCGGCACCTACAGCGGCAACCCGCTCTCCTGCGCAGCGGCTCTGGCGGTGATTGAAGCGATCGAAGAAGAGAACATTCTTGAGCGCAGCGAGCAGATGGGCAAGGTGCTCGCCGAGCGCTTCGCGGTATGGGAAGAACGCTTCCCCGCCGTGGCCCACGGCCGCCAGTTAGGCGCCATGGCAGCGTTTGAACTGCTCGATAGCGACGGTAAGCCAGATACTCAGATGACCGGCGCGCTCTGCACCAAAGCCCGCGAGAAAGGCCTGATCCTGCTCTCCTGCGGCTTCTACGGCAACAGCATCCGCATTCTGGTACCCCTAACGGTGTCGTCTGCGGTGTTGGAGGAAGGGTTGAGCATTATTGAGGAGTCGTTGGAAGCGCTTAGTTAATACTCAGCTTTAAGAATCACCTAGCCCGCCATCGTCAAATAGTGAAAGCTGTTGGCGAGGGCGGGTTTTTTTATGCGTTGAAAGTTTAAAGCTGAGATAGTCAGTAGCCCTAAGTAACCTGTGCTAATCTGGATTTGGCAGGATGAGTGAGAAAAGTAGTAAATCAGGTGACCTCCCAACGTGGAGGGACTGGCAAGTGCAGCAGGAGAGCGAGTCTTGGATATGCACTCTAATAAAAATCAAAGGTTCGGGAGAGTGTGGCGGGCTGCATTTTTCGGACAATCATGTCGGTGCGTTCAGCCAATTATAGGACGTGCTGTCTAATACCTGTTCGGAGTTTTAGTGCTATGCCCAAGAGCAAGAACCGTAGAAAAAAATCCCGCAGCGGCAAAAACCGTACACCAATCTCCGGTCATACGCGCGTCGGAAAACAACTACTTCCACCATTCGCAAAGATGGAGGGAAAAGTTGCGTTTTCCTCATGGACAAACGAGCGAATGCCGGAAATGCTTTGGGCCGTCATTGTCCGGGCCATAGACGGTCAAGACTTTGCTATTTCCCAGTTTCGACGGATCATTAATTTCATCGGGAACCATGAGCGAAGTGAGGAACTCTCCGACCTAACCCACACTGGCATCTCAAAGATGGATGTTGCACTTCGAGGTGAGCTCATCGCGTGTATAACCGGCCATCCAGCCATAGCTAAGGCCCTGACAATTTTCAGGCTCTTCAATGATCTACCTGCTGCTACTAATTGGATGGTCTGTATTCCTGAACACGCTCCGGACATTGAATTGCTGATGACAGCCGTAGGCAAAAACTTGTGGCACCAGTCGCAAGAAGCAACGGATTGCCGATGGCTGCGATTGATGGCGCAGCTTGCTGCTGGCAAGCTTCATGTCCCTCGTGAAATGGCTGAAGAATGGATTGGATATCCAGACGTCGGCGATCAGAGGTGGGTGAGACCGAGTATAAGAGCGATGGAGATTGCCCCGGTGTCAATGGATCCACCGGATACGACCTGGGCTGATTCGTTCTGGCTCGAAACTTGGCATAACACCCCATGCCTTATCCTCAATGACGAGGCTGTTGTAAATCCTCCGACCGCAGCAGTCGCACGGACTGCCATCTCTGATCTCTTAGGGAAATTGGAGGAACATTGGCAGGGCACTCATTCCACAACATCGGTAGATGCGCGTCACGATTCTGTCTTTGGTATCGCGTTTTATGCGCTCCGGCTGGTTGATGAGCTATTGGGTATCGGGGTCGGTACTGGAATTTTGGGACGTTTGGGGTTACGAACTTTACTTGAAGCTTATGTAAGCCTTCACTACCTTCTTCACAAAGACGAGGATGCGCTATGTAAGAAGTGGCGAGCTTATGGGGCCGGGCAGGCCAAGCTGAATGCACTTCGCTTTGATGCAGATATGGAGCCCCCCAAATTCATAAATATCGATTGGATTGAACAAATCGCGGGTGAAGATATTTGGGAAGAATTCCTGAATATTGAACTAGGCAGCTGGAGTGGCTTAGATTTGCGAAAACTCAGTGAGCGATCCGGATGCAAGGAGCAATACGACACTCACTATTCTTGGACTTCTGGATATGTCCATGGAGCTTGGGGGCCGGTGAGGGAAGCCTCATTCACCACATGCGGCAACCCGTTGCATAGAATGCACGGATACCCTGACCAAAAACCTTTACCAGACACCGTCAGTGATGCCGCCGAACTCGTCAACAGGGTTCTGGATGATCTAGATGCTGCATATCCAGGATTTCCACATAGGATTTCGGAGCAATGATCGACCAGGCGCCGAACAAATTGCTAAAGGTTACGTGTGACTCGCTACCCGTTTTTGCTATCGCAAAAACGGGCGTCGCTTCAAACGCACCTGAGCTCAGGCGTTATGCATATTGATATGACCTGTTGCATCTTCTGTAAATCAGATACGAAGAATGAGCGCTCCCGTGAGCATATACTCCCGGAGTCGATGGGCAACGTTAACCATATTCTTCCCCTGGGGGCCGTTTGCCACAACTGCAATCAATACTTTGCAAGAAAGGTTGAGAGGCCCTTGTTGGAGTCTCCGGTTTTTCGATACCTGAGAGCTAGAATGAAAGTTCCTTCAAAACGTGGTCGAGTTCCAGCATGGAATGCTTCAGATGGGTTGGACCTTCCAGACAAACGCTTGATGGGTCGATTTTTAGGAAAAGTCGGCCTAGAGGTTTTAGTTCATAAGACACAGGAAGTTAGTTCTTGGAATGCGGAGATTGTAGAACAGAGCGCACTTGACGAGTTGAGAAGGCACGTGCGCTTTAACGAAGGCGAGGATTGGCCATTTATAGCCCGCACCCTTCATCCGGTTAACGCAGTTTTTGACGACGGTACGGAAAGCTACGAAGTTCTCCATGAGTTCGACGTGCTTATCACAGATTCTTCGGAGTACTATTCTGTGGTTTCGATCTTCGGGGTTGAGCTTACCTTGAACATAGGTGGCCGAACCATAGAAGGGTTCGAGCATTGGCTGGCAATAAATAATGGTGCTAGCCCTCTATATACAGGTAAAAATGCATAATCAGGCCAAGCATAGCGACAGCTTTTTCGTCACGGCTTCGCCTCCACTACAATGCTGCGCGTTTTGGCAGCGTGACAACGTTACTGCTTACGCTTAATATCGCGGTAGAAGTTTTCGTGTGAGCCTAGTGCCATCAGTTCAAGGACAAGAGCGCCATCATCAAAACTGTAGCCGAGTAGCGTCAGTTGCTTGTTCATCTTGAACTTATGGACTCGCAGGAAGGCCAGGTCCCCTTTCTTTTGTTCTCCGATGTTGGGGTTGGCCATAAGCTCCTTCACGGCCAAATCAAGGTCCTCTTTCTGGTTAGGCTTGAGCTTCTTTACCGCTTTTTTGAATGTAGGTGTCTGTAAGACACTTGTGGCTTTAACCAAAATCGTAGGCCTCTAGCTTTCCGGCGTCTCGTTCTGCCTGCGCGATGATGGCCTGCCTTACAAACTCGTAGGGTAAGTCGGGGTTGTCTTCCATTATTTCGCCGATTTTTGCCCAATGTTCTATTTGCTTGGGCGGGGTCCGATTAAGCGCCTTGGCCATAATTGTTGCCTTTTCAATTAGTTTTTGATCTAAGCGAATGCTGTTCGTAGCCATTTGTACCTCCAGAGTTGGTTTTTTTGATTGTAGCAATGCGCCACAATTGAGGCAAAGTGCTATTGTCGAACTAAGTTTCCGCTGGCGCTCCAAAGCAGCCGAAAAGCGCGGCGTTAGTAACTTTCCTGTCAACTGAGTAAGCACATATCGGCCGCTCCTCAAGCGAGACGTAGGATGGGTAACGTTTGGCGGCATTGCTGAAGAAATTAACTAATAATATCAGCAATGTGGCGAATTGTAGGCTCCTCCTCATGGCACATATGCCATGCCGTATTGTTCCACGATGCGGCCGAGCCCTATAGCTAAGCGGTAACAGCTACCTATCCTTCCAACCCACCCTCATCAAACAGCGAAAGCTGCTGACGACTGGCGGGTTTCGCTTTTTTAGCGCGCTGAGCGGGCGGTCGTCGCTGGCTGGCGAGCTTATCCACAATGGCTTGGCTGGCTTCTCTAGCGTCTGGGGTGCGGCGCAGCTCATAGAGCATTTTCTTCCAGTGGCGTGCTTCGGCCTCAAAATCGTTGAGGATTGGGTAGTTTACTCCGGGCTGAAAGCCGAATCGCTGGCGCAGGCTTTCCGGCAGTGCCCAGGGCTTGGCGCGCCACTCTAACGGCAGGGCGGTTAATTCAGGCACCCAGCGGGCGACAAACTCACCATCTGGGTCGTTATCTTCCGCCTGTTTGATGGGGTTATACACCCGCAGCGCGTTGGTGCCCGTGGCACCCGCTTGCATCTGCACTTGGGGGTAATGAATGCCGGGCTCGAAGTCGGTAAACAGCCGCGCCAAGTGCAAGGCGGGTTCGTACCAATGCAGCCCAAGGCCAAAGGTGGCGTGGGAGATCAGCATGGCGCGCATGCGAAAGTTGATCCATCCGGTGGCGATCAGGCTGCGCATGCAGGCATCGACCAACGGCACCCCGGTTTGCCCGCGTTTCCATGCGATCAGATTGGGGTGTTCTGGGTCGCGCTCCCGCAGGCCGCGCAGCGCGGGGTGCAGGGTTTGTGACTCTATACTCGGCTCACTTTCGAGCTTTTGAATAAAGTGGCAGTGCCAGTGTAGCCGGGAAGCGAAGGCGCGCAGCGAGCGGGACCACGGCGTGTCTTCCGCATACTTTTTCCGCTGGCGACGCAGTGACTGCACCACTTCGCGCATAGAAAGAGTGCCCCAGGCCAAATGCGGTGAAAGTCGTGAGCCGAATACCCAGGCCAGCAGCGGTTTAGAAAGTGAGCCGCGGTAGCGCCGCCCGCGCTGGCTTATGAAGCTGCGCCACAGGGCGCGGCCTTCGCTACGCCCCCCTGGCTGTCGCTCGGGGCAGGGCGTGGTATCAAACCCGAGCGTCAGGCCGTGAAGCTGCTGGACGTCAATATGGTGGAAGGCTTGCCAGTCCTCAGCCGCCTGGGCGTTTTGCGGGGCAGTAGCGGTGGGCGCCGTCATTAACGCTTCCCACTGCTTTTCCCATGCGTTGCGGTCAGCCACTCTGGATTTTAAACCACGCACTACGCCGTGCTGGCGCGCTTCATGCCATGGCGTGTCGTGCTGCTGGCACCACGCTTTAACGCGAAGGTCGCGGGCAAAACTCCAGGCGTTGCCGGTCTCCTCGTGGGAATGCAGCACCAGCTCGCCATAGTGCGCTTTGAGGGCGTTCAAACCATCAACGATATCGCCCTGCCAAATACACAGCGGAAGGCCGAGGGTTTCCAGCGCGCTTGAAAGGTCGATAAGCGAGTCAGCGGCAAACTGCCAGTGGCGCAGGGCGCTATCTGGTGTCTGCCACTGGCCGGGCTCGATGGCGAAGAGTGGCAACACGGGGCCTGCCGCGGCGGCGTTAGCCAGCGGCGCATGGTCGTGAATGCGTAAATCGCGTTTGAACCAAACGATCTGAAGGGGTGCCTTAGTCATTAACAAGACCGATACCTGGCGGTTGAGGGCTATTCGTCGCTACACCTGTTCGTCATCACACCAGGACGTTACCATCAAGCCAGCATTTGCGTAATCCATTCAGCAGAACCCTTCCAACAGGAGTGTCACCATGTATATCGCCATGAACCGTTTTCGGATTGCCCCAGGCCGTGAAGAGGACTTTCTAGAAGTGTGGCGCAACCGCGACTCTCACCTGGATGAAGTGCCGGGCTTCAAGCAGTTCAAGATGCTGCAGGGTGAAAGCCAGGAAGAACACACCGTGTTTATCTCCCACAGCGTGTGGGAATCCGAAGAGGCCTTCCGCGACTGGACCAAGTCAGACGCGTTCCGCAAAGCGCATGCCAATGCCAAAGCGCCGGAAGGCATCTACCTTGGCCCGCCCAAGTTTGAAGGTTATGAGGTGGTGCTGTAAGGCTCGTGTTGCTCAATTGAGTCAGTTGTCAGCGGGGTGGTTGCCCCGCTGTTAGCGTTAACTAAAATAATGCCAAACCAATAGAGAGCAGCACGCTGTAAAGCAGCGTTGAAATGGCCGTTTTCTTCAGCATGCCGGTGAGAATTTCGCCATCACGGCTATGTTTTAATGTTCTGGCGGCATCCATCAGCGGCTTGACCACCAGCAGGCAACTCCATCCCGCCAACGGCACCGGCAGCGCAACCAAGTAGATTAACGTCAGTAACAGCGCCAATCCTAGCAGTGACCAGTGGTAGTGAATCGCGTTAGCGCGGCCCAGCCGCACCGCCAGGGTAATTTTGCCGTTACGCGCATCGCTTTCGATATCGCGCACGTTATTCACATTGAGCACGGCGGTTGCCAGCAGCCCACACGCCGCAGCGGGCAGAAAGGGCAGCCCACTTAGTTGCTGGGTATAAAGGAAGTAAGTACCCATAACACCGAGCAGTCCGAAAAACACAAAGACTGAAATATCGCCCAATCCACGATACCCATAGGGCGTGCCGCCCAGCCCAACGGTATAGGTCACCGCGGCTAATAAAGCGGCGGCGCCTAGCAGCACGAAGGTGACAATATATCCCCACTGGTTTCCGAAGGCGGTAACCAACAATGAAAGCCCTAAGAGCGCTGCCACAGTGGCCGTTATTATCATTCCTCTGCGCATGGCCTGTGGGCTTAGCAAGCCTGAAGAGACCGCCCGTACCGGCCCAATGCGCGCCTGGTCGTCGGCGCCGGACACTGCATCGCCATAGTCATTGGCTAGGTTGGAGAGTACCTGCAGTGAAATCGCTGTCAGCAGAGCAAGCAAGAGCACACCAGCATCAAAAGCATCCGCACTCGCCGCTAGCCCGCTACCCAGCAGAATAGAAGCGCACGCCAGAGGGAGGGTGCGGGGGCGAGCAGCTAGCAACCAGGCTTGATAATGGTGGCGCTTAGCGTGTGGTTCCATTAGGTCGATATTCCTTGATTCAGGTTTAAATAACAGCTTCAGGGGGTAATAGTAAACATTCATTAATGTATAGTTAACTGCTAAAAAGCAGACCTAAGTCAAAATAAGCAGTGATGCTTTGCGCCACACTCAGCCACCCCGACTCAGGAGTTTACGTGATGATTGGCAGCTTATTTAGACATAACAAATATATGGCGGTAGTTTGGCTACTGCTACGGCTCTATTTAGGCATCACTTGGCTAACACGGGGCATCGGTAAGATGACAGGAGGCTTTAATGCCGAGGGCTTCTTGAACAATGCTGTTGCCAACCCTGTGATGCGCGAGGGAAGCGCGGTTTACCCTAATTACGTCGCTTTTCTCGAAAATGTTGCGTTGCCCAATGCGGATGCCATTAATTTCATTATACCGTTGGGAGAAATATTAGTTGGCCTGGGTTTGATTGTTGGTGTGCTGACCTCGTTTGCTGCGTTTTTCGCCATCGTGATGAACATGTCTTTCTTGATGGCGGGCACGGTGTCCACCAATCCTTGGATGATTGCGCTAACCTTCTTCTTGCTGGTGGCGGGCGCGAATGCTGGCCGCTTGGGCGGAGATCGTTGGCTGCTGCCCTATATAAAGCACAAGCTAGGTTGGGCGTATAGGTAGCAGATAGCAGGTAATCATAAATGCTTGCTCATAGGCGAATTATGCATTCTTTACACCCTGTTGAAGCACTTAAGCACCAGCTTGATTCGCTTTGTCATACTGCTAAAAAAGGGTTTATCCGCCTAAGTACGCCCTGTCAGGTCGGTAACCTAATGGGGTGGCTAAGCGTGCAGAGTGTTTACCCCCGCCTCTATTGGAGGGCGCGTGATGTGGGCGCTGTTGAGTATGCGGCGCTAGGGGTTGTTAAGGCGTTTGATTCGCTAGCGGCGCTGCAGGCTGACCTAGCCACGCTGGCCGATAATGGTGGCGAGCAGCCGGACTACTTCGGTGGTATGGCCTTCGACCCTGAGGCACCTGGGTGGCAGCACTTCCCCGGCTGTTACTTTTTGCTGCCACGTATAGTACTTAGGCGCCATCAAGGTGGGGCGACGCTATCACTCAACCTGCGTTTTGATGACCGTTGCCCAGAGGCTGAGATAGCCCAGGCTCGTGCCTGTTTGGCTGCGCTGAAACAGGAGCAACCGCTGCCTTGCCTATTGCCGCATGTCTATCAGCGTGAAGACTGCCCCACCCTGAAAGAGTGGATGGCGTCGGTGGCGCAGGTCACTCATCCTGATCAGTTGGGCCACACACCCAAAGTAGTGCTTTCCCGGGAGACCTGCCTCACGACACCTGAAACGCCTAGCCCTTGGTCGCTGCTAGCACGCTGGCAGGCCGGTACCGTCGACTGCTTTCACTTTGGCGTTCAATTGACACCGCATGAAGCGTTTATCGGCTGCCCGCCGGAACGGCTTTATAAGCGTGAAGACAGACATTTGGTTAGTGAGGCGCTGGCAGGCACCACCCGCCGTGGGCAGGAGGCCCAACAAGATCAAGCGCTTGCCGATACACTGCTTGCTGATAAGAAAAACAATCTGGAAAACCAGTGCGTCTATCAGCAACTTTTGACCCAGCTTGAACCGCTTTCTTCGCAAGTCCAGATGGGCGAGGCGCATATTGTTAAGCTGCGCTCGGTGCAGCATATCCGACGCCTGATTCACGCCGAGCTTCACAGTGACATCACCGACCAGCAACTGCTTGCAGTACTGCCGCCTACCCCGGCAGTAGGCGGTGTTCCCCGCGACTCGTCACTGGCTTTTATTCGCCAGCATGAGCGCCATCAACGTGGCTGGTATGCGGGCGTTTTCGGTCGAATTAATCACGCCAGTAGCGACTTGGCGGTCGCTATCCGTTGCGCCCATATCAGCCAAAAAACGATTCGGCTGTATGCCGGGGCAGGCATTGTGGCAGGCTCACAGCCTGAAGAGGAGTGGCGCGAACTGGATACCAAAATCGCTGATATCATGTCACTACTCGGAATGGGATAACGTAGATGACAGCACCGACATCGAGCGGCTTTATGAAAAAGCACGCCACCTTTAATCATGTGTGGGCGGCGCTAATGCTGGAGGAGCTCTACCGCTTGGGTGTCCGCGACGTAGTGCTGGCGCCAGGCTCCCGTTCCTCGCCTTTGACCATGGCCGCCAGCGAACATGCCGGGTTGCACAGCCACTGCCATTTTGACGAGCGTGGGCTGGGGTTTACGGCGCTGGGTATTGCCCGAGGCAGTCAGCGTCCGGTGGTCATTATCACTACTTCAGGCACTGCCGTGGCGAACCTTTACCCGGCGGTGGTAGAGGCCAAGCTGCTCGGCGTGCCGCTCATTGTGCTCTCTGCCGACCGCCCCATTGAGCTACTGGATAACGGCAGCAACCAGGCGATTGATCAGCGCGATATTTTCTCGCGCCACACCATTGCCTATCATGACCTGCCGCCGCCAGAGATTGAGATAAAAGCCGCATTTCTCCTCAGCACGCTTGATCAAGCCATTGATCAACAGCGCCGCTCCCCTGGGCCTATCCACATTAACTGCCGCTACCGCGAACCGCTTTACCCCGGCCGTTGCCTGGTGGATGCCAGCGACTATCTCGCCCTGCTGGGGAACTGGCTGACCGCCTCCACACCTTGGAGTGAATGGCAGGCCAGTACTGCGGTTCCAGCGCTCAACAGCGAGTGGGAAGCGCTTGCCCAGCAGCGCGGCCTGATTGTTGTTGGCAGGATTGAAGACAGGGTTAAAAAGAGAGTTGAAGACAGTGTTGATAGCTCCCAACAGGCGCAGCAAATTGTTGAGCTATCCAAGCAGTTGGGTTGGCCGCTGTTAGCGGATGTGCAGAGCCAGATCCATTTTGATCCTCAAAATCTAATTCATTTTGACCTGGCGCTGCATGACGAAGATTTCAGTGCTGAACTTGCTAAAGCCGAGGTGCTGCTTCAGTTTGGCGGCCGGCTGATTTCCAAGCGATTAAGCCAGTTTATTGCCCAGCAGTCGTGGCAGGATGTCTGGTTGGTTGATCCGCTGCCCCAGCGGTTGGACCCTGATTACTGTGTTAAGCGCCGTTTGACATGCTCGCCTGCCGACTTTATCGCTGATTTACCGGCTCTTCCCGAGCAACCTCCTTGGCATCAATTGGCTAACCTCCAGCGCCGCACCAGTCAGCTTATTGAGAAGTTCTGTATAGCATTCTCAGAGTTGGGTGTCTGCCACCAGCTAGCGCAGCTAGCTAGAGGGCAACTGTTTATAGGCAACAGCCTGCCTGCACGGCTTATGAATATGCTGGGTACGCATCGCCAAACACCGCTGCGGGTATTTGCCAATCGCGGTGCGTCCGGTATCGATGGATTGATTGCCACTGGCTATGGCATTAGCTGCTCTCGCCAAGAGCCCATCACTATTTTGCTGGGAGATACCAGTGCGTTACATGACCTCAATAGCCTGGCGTTGCTGAAACAAGCCACCCAGCCACTGGTGGTGGTTATCCTCAATAACGATGGCGGCAGTATTTTCCATATGCTGCCCGTGCCTAAAGAGGGTGATCTGCTGGAGCGCTATTATCGACAGCCTCACGGCTTAAGCTTCGAGCATGCGGCGCAGATGTTTGGGCTTGGCTACGTTGCGCCAGCGTCACTGGACGCCTTTGCGACAGCCTATAGCCAAGCTCTAACGGTGGGGGTTACGTTGATCGAGGTTAACGTGCCCCATCAGCAGGTAGCTGATGATCTGACAGCGCTAGGAGCCGTAATTCGGGAGGAAGAGGGTGAGCGACGAATTTAAGCAAAAGGCATCCAAGCCAACCCTGGTCATGCTGCACGGCCTGCTGGGCGACCGCCACGACTGGGCGGCGGTGAGTGATGGCTTGGAAGGCGTCGATTGCTTAGCGTTGGACTTACCTGGCCATGGCAAAAATCACCGCGTCCAGACAGCCTCTTTTGAGGCGTTTCACTACTGGCTTACTGATACATTGGTGGCTCACGGTATTCGCCGCTACTGCCTGCTGGGCTACTCCCTGGGCGGGCGTTTGGCGCTTTACCACGCTAGCCGTCAGCCATTAGGTCTTGCCGCCCTCTGGTTGGAAAGCGCCCATCCAGGGCTGGCTGCCAGCGAGCGACCCGCCCGCATTGCCCATGATGAACGCTGGGCAACACGTTTCGAGCAGGAACCAATGGAGGGGGTACTGACTGACTGGTACCAACAACCGGTGTTTTCCGACCTAACCGAGGCCCAGCGTTGTCGGCAGATTCAACGCCGTCTTGCTAATCATGGGCCATCTGTCGCGAATATGCTGCGTGCAACGTCACTCGGCAAGCAACCATCGCAATGGGCGTGGCTGGCAAATACGTCGCTACCGGTCAGCTATTTTTCGGGTCTGCAGGATGCCAAGTTCCACACGCTGGCTACTCGTCTAAAAACGATGGCCCCCCGCCTGCGCCAGATCACGCTGGAAGGGGGCCACAATCTTCATGCTGAACAGCCTGGTGAAATCTCACAACAGCTCAACGCTTGGTATCAAACGTTTGGCTAAACCACGGGTCAGCTGATCACCATTAACCAGGGTAGGCCGATCACCAGCCAAGCCACTAGAAATAGCAACCCAAAGATTGCCCCCAGCCGCCAGAAGAGTGCGCTGGGCAGATAGCCACTGCCGTAGTAGACGGGGCTTGGGCCCGTGCCGTAGGGAGTGAGAATGCCCATAAAGCCCAGCGTGGGAAGTAGCAGCAGAACAAACATCTGCATATCCAACCCGGCAATCCCCGATGCCGCTGCCAGAATCACCGGCAGCAGGGCGGTAACGTGCGCTGTCACGCTGGCGAAGAAATAGTGCAGTAGATAGAAGATGGCTACCAGTGCCACCATGGCCATCAGCGGGTCGAAGTGACTGATCTGCCCGCCGACCACATTGCCAAACCAATTAACGAAACCCACTAGGCTCAGCCCACCTGCTAGTGCTACCAAGGTTGCAAACCATACAAAGGTATTCCAGGCGGCATGGTTATCGAGAATATCTTTCCAACTCACGATGCCCACTAACAGCATCCCGCAGATGACCAATAAACCCACCAGTGACCCAGAGATAACACTGCCCGCAAAAATCCATAGCAATAGGGCAGTGACCACCATCATGACCAGTATTATTTCATTACGGGTCAGTGCTCCCAGCTTGGTTAACTCCTTTCCAGCCCAATCGGAAATTTCATTACCCGCTTTCACCTCGGGGGCGCATAGCCAATAACTCAGTAGCGGCACCAGTAAAAGCAGCAGAATGCCCACCGGCACGACGGCCATGAACCACTGCCCCCAGTTGATACGGATACCGGTGGTGCTTTCAGTTAGTGCGATAGCCAATAGGTTGGGCGCCAACGCGGTCAAAAATAGTGAGCTTGTCACACAGGTAGACGCGAGCGCCGTCCACATAAGAAAACTGCCCATGCGCTTCATGCTGGGATCATTAGGGTGGGAGTCGTAAAGCGGTGGCAGGTTACGAATTACCGGGTAGATGGTACCCGCACTACGCGCCGTATTAGAGGGCGTAAAGGGCGCCAGAATGCCATCGGCAATCATTACCGCGTAGCCCAGGGTTAAGGTGCGTTTACCCATTGCCTTGACCAGCCAGAGTGATATCCGCCTGCCCAAGCCGGTTTTTTCATAGCCCAGGGCAAACATAAAGGCGCCAAAAATTAGCCAGACGGTGGAGTTGGTAAAGCCCGACACGGCCCATGAGAATGCTTGGTTGGCGGCATTAAAGCCGCCAGTTGCCAGTTGCTCCGGAGAGAACAGCACCCACCGCGAAAGCAGTGCCACCAGCGTAACGCCGACCAGCCCCACCACCGCACCGGGCAAGGGTTCGAGAATCAAGCCAACGACACAGCCGAGAAAAATGGCGAAGAAGTACCACGCATGGGGCGCAAGCCCCGGTGGAGTGGGGATCAGCGCGACAATAATAGCGACTGCTAACGGCGCTAGCAGTTTCCATCGCGGTGAGGGTTGGGCATTGGTTGTCATGCGGCACCTCTCTTCAGTGTTTAGCGTATTTACTTTTGTCGCTTGGTGGGCAGCTATCTGCCTGGCAGTAATTGCCCTGAAGAGTAAGCGGTGTGGGATTAAGGTAAAAGCAACGATAACTTAATTTTCACCTTCCTTGACGTACGTCAATACTCCTTTCGAGTAATAATCGCGGCCTGCCAGGGGTATGGTAATTTGAAAATAAGAAGGCGCCGCAGAGTATCGCCATTACGACCTGACTAACGGAAGGAAGCGTCATGCAACAGCGAGATTTCGATATCGTTATTGTGGGTGGAGGAGGGGCAGGCCTACGCGCTGCCATTGGCGCGGCCGAGCAGGCCAAGGAGCAGGGTACTCCCCAGCGCATTGCGCTGCTGTCCAAGGTCTATCCCATGCGTTCCCACACAGTGGCGGCTGAAGGCGGCGCTGCCGCCGTCACCAGTGCCGAGGATTCCCATCAGGCGCATTTTGACGACACGGTGTCAGGCGGTGACTGGCTGGTTGAGCAGGGCGTCGTCGACTACTTTGTTCATCACGCTTATCAAGAGCTGGTGCAGATGGAGCGCTGGGGCTGCCCCTGGAGCCGTAAAGACGATGGCCAAGTGCAGGTGCGCCGCTTCGGGGGCATGAAAACCGCACGCACCTGGTTTGCGGCCGACAAAACCGGCTTCCATATGCTCCACACCCTGTTTCAGACCTCGCTGAAGTACCCAGAGATCGAGCGCTTTGATGAGTTCTTCGTGCTTGATCTAGCCGTTCACGAGGGCGCTGTAATTGGCGTGATTGCCCTGCAGATCGCCACCGGTGAACTGACCCTGCTGCGCGCTAAAGCGGTGATTCTCGCTACCGGTGGCGCTGGGCGCCTTTTCCGCTTCAATACCAACGCGGGCATTGTCACCGGCGACGGTATGGCGATGGCCTACCGTCACGGCGTGGCACTGCGGGATATGGAATTTGTGCAATACCACCCCACAGGCCTGCCCGGTTCTGGCATTTTAATTACCGAAGCGTGCCGGGGCGAAGGGGGTATTTTGCTCAATAAAGATGGCTATCGCTATCTGCAGGATTACGGCCTAGGCCCGGAAACACCGTTGGGTAAGCCGGAAAACAAGTACATGGAGCTGGGGCCTCGGGACAAACTTTCCCAGGCCTTTTGGCAGGAACAGCAGGCGGGCCGCACCGGCAAGTTTGGCGACAGCGATGTGGTCTATCTCGATCTGCGTCACCTGGGTGAGAAATATATCTTAGAGCGTTTGCCGTTTATCTGCGAGCTGGCCAAAGCCTATATCAACGTTGATCCGGTGAAAGAGCCGATTCCCATTCGCCCAGCGGTTCACTACACCATGGGCGGGATCGAAACCGACCCTCAGTGCGAAACCTCGATTGCCGGGCTATACGCCGCCGGGGAGTGTGCTTCCGTCGGTTTACATGGGGCCAACCGGCTGGGTTCCAACTCGCTTACCGAGCTACTGGTGTTTGGCCGCTTGGCCGGTGAGCAAGCAAGTCAACGTGCAGCGCAAACCGAGTGGGCCGATATGCGCTTGCTGGAAGCTCAGGGTGACCGTCAGCAAGCCAAGCTACTGCGCCTCTGTGACGGAACCGGCAGTGGGGAGAACTGGGTAGAACTCAAGCACGCCATGGTGCAGGCCATGGAGAGCGGCTGCGGTATTTATCGCACTGAAAAGGGCATGCAGGAATCGCTTGATACCATGCGTCAACTGCGTGCGCGCTTTAACAAGGTTCGCGTAAACGATACCAGCAAGATCTTCAACACCGAGCTACTGGAGTGCCTGGAGTTTGAGTGTGGCCTGGATATTGCCGAAGCTTCTTGCTTAAGTGCACTGGAGCGGCGTGAATCCCGCGGTGCTCATCAGCGCCTGGATGAAGGCATGCAGAAACGCGACGATGTTAATTACCTCAAGCACAGCCAGGTGTTCTATCAAGGCGATGCCCATGCCGAGTTGCACTGGCAGGAGGTCGATGTGCGGTTTTCCGCACCGGCTGAGCGGGCCTATGGCGATGCGGGCAAGGGGGGCAAGATATGAACACCCAGCAGATCAGCACCAAACAAGTCAGCGTCAAACGCTATCTGCCAGACAGCTCGGCTGAACCCTATTGGCAGCAGTACGAGTTACCGGTGGACGACAGTACCTCGCTACTGGATGCCCTCAACCATATCAAAGAGCAGCTCGATAGCACGCTGAGCTACCGCTGGTCGTGCCGTATGGCGATTTGCGGCTCCTGCGGGGTCATGGTTAACGGCATTCCCAAGCTCGGCTGCAAAACTTTTTTGCGTGATTATGACGGTGATATCCGCATCGAGCCGCTATCCCACTTCCCCGTACAGCGGGATCTGGTGGTGGATATGGAAATATTCCTTGAGCACTTGGCCGCGGTTAAGCCCTATTTGATCGATGACAATCCGGTGAAATCTTACGACCCCCAGGCGCCGGAAACCTATCAGCAGTCGCCCGAACAGCTCGCCCGCTACAAGCAGTTCGCTAACTGCATTAATTGTGGCCTTTGCTACTCGGCTTGCCCGCAGTTTGGACTTAATCCTGAGTTCCTTGGCCCGGCGGCACTAACGCTGGCCCACCGTTACAACCTGGATAGCCGCGACCACGGCAAGAAACAGCGCATGGCGGAGCTCAATCGCCACGAAGGGGTGTGGAGCTGCACCTTTGTGGGCTTTTGCTCCAAGGTGTGCCCCAAGCACGTCGATCCGGCCGCTGCGGTGAATCAGGGGAAGGTCGAGGCTGCCAAACACACGCTTATTGCGCTGTTTAAAGGTTAGGGGAGGAGAAGTCGTGGATAAATTATCGTCGCAACGCCTGCCGCCACTGAAACGCAACTGGTGGCTCAAGCACCGCTTTTTTAAACTCTACATGCTGCGCGAAGCCACAGTATTGCCGCTGATTTTCTTCACGCTCTGTTTACTCGCCGGTATGGTGGCACTTCTTCAAGGGGCAGAGAGCTGGCAAGGGTGGATCGCCTTTATGCGTTCCCCCATTGTATTCGTGCTGAATCTTCTTGCGTTGGCCGCCAGCCTGTTTCACGCCGCAACCTTCTTTGTGCTGTTCCCGCGGGTAATGCCGCTGCGCATCGCCGGGCACAGCCTGCCTGATCAGGCCATTGTGGCTGGGCAATGGGCAGGTGTCGTGGCAGTTGCACTGCTGTTTTTCTGGCTATTGGGGAGGGCATAAACATGGAAAAAATAGCTATGAACAAACACCGCAGTCAGCACAAACAGGCCTTTGATGAGCCGCTTTGGTGGGGGCTGTTTAGCGCGGGCGGCGTCTGTTTTGCCGTCTTGCTGCCCGCCGTGATTCTCTTTATAGCGATTTTATTGCCCCTTGGCCTACTGCCCGCCGATGCGCTGAGCTATGAGCGAGCATCAGCGCTGCTGTTTAGCGTACCGGGCTTTCTGTTTGTTGGCGCGGTGGTTTGCCTACCGCTATTTCATGCCGCCCACCGCTTGCGCCATGGGCTGTTTGATATCAGCGTGGGCAATGACGCACTTAACAAAAAACTGATGTACGGTGGGGCTGCGCTGCTAAGCATTGTAGCCTTGGGCATAGTCGTGGCGGGCTTTTTTAGCTAAACGACGTACTGTCCTCACCTTATCCCTGACAGATAAAAAAGAGACAGGCATGATCAACGGACTCACTGAAACGGAACTCTATGCCCCAATCGAGTGGCAGGATCGCTCCGATGGCTATCAGGATATTTTGTACCACACCAGTGCCGAGGGCATTGCACGCATCACCATCAATCGCCCCGAGGTACGCAACGCCTTTCGCCCGCTGACGGTCAGCGAGATGGCCCAAGCGCTGAATCGCGCCCGTCACGACAGCGCGATTGGCACCATACTGCTCACCGGCGCAGGTGACAAAGCGTTTTGTTCCGGCGGTGATCAGCGCATTCGCGGTGACTATGGCGGTTACCAGGATGAAGAGGGCACCCACCATCTCAACGTGCTGGATTTCCAGCGCGATATTCGCACCTGCCCCAAGCCGGTGGTTGCCATGGTGGCGGGCTACGCTATCGGCGGCGGCCACGTTTTGCATCTAATGTGTGACCTGACCATTGCGGCCGATAACGCGGTTTTCGGCCAAACAGGCCCCAAAGTTGGCTCTTTTGATGGTGGCTACGGTGCCTCCTATATGGCGCGCATTGTGGGCCAGAAAAAGGCACGGGAGATCTGGTTTCTGTGCCGTCAATATAGCGCCGCCCAAGCGCTGGAAATGGGGCTGGTCAACCATGTTGTGCCGCTGGAAGCGCTGGAGAAAGAGAGCGTGCGCTGGTGTCGCGAGATGCTACAGCACAGCCCCATGGCGTTGCGCTGCCTAAAAGCCGCCCTCAATGCCGACTGCGATGGCCAGGCCGGTCTACAGGAACTGGCGGGCAATGCCACCATGCTCTACTACATGACCGAAGAGGGGCAGGAGGGACGTAACGCCTTTAACGAAAAGCGTCGCCCGGATTTTTCCCGCTACCCGCGTAACCCTTAATGCAGCTGGCGCTTTACCGCTACTCCCTACCGTTTCGTCAGCCGTTGATGTTTAAAGGCCAGCGGCTGGCGCACAGAGAAGGGATGTTAGTTTCCATCAACGGGCAATGGGGCGAGATTGCTCCGCTGCCCGGCTTCTCGGCTGAAACGCTGGCGGAAGCAGAAGTGGAAAGTCTCGCCTGCCTGGCTGCGTTAAGGCGTGGTGAGATAGCCTCTCCAGCACTGCCTTCGGTGCAATTTGGGTTTGACTGCGCCCAGCGCTCTTGGCCAAACAATCTCCCTGCGCCTTTGCCGCCCTACCCGCTGCTCCAGGGAGCACCTGCAGTGCTGATCGAGTCTCTTTCAGCAGGCCGTTGGCAAACATTGCCGCCGACCCGGCTCAAGCTAAAGGTGGCACGCTACGCCATGGAAGAAGAGCTGGCACTGATCGAGCAGCTTGCCAAATGGCTCCCAGCTACCAAGCTGATTCTGGATGCCAACGGTGGCTGGACGCATAAAGAAGCCCTGCGCTTCTGCGGGCGCCTACCCCTTGAACATATCGACTACCTGGAAGAGCCCTGCGCTACCTTTGCCGATACCATCGCAGTAGCCGAGGCAACGGGAGTAACCATCGCGCTGGATGAAACGCTATCGCGTCGGGAAGAGTGGCATTGCCACCCTCAGCTTAAAACCCTGGTAATCAAACCCACACTGATCGGCTCGTTAAGCGACTGCGAGGCACTCGTCCAGCGAGCGCGGGCGGGTAACCTCCGCGTGGTGATCTCCTCCAGCTTTGAATCTGATTTAGGTCTTGGTCTGCTTGCTCGGTTGGCCAGTGAGTGGGCGCCCAATGAGCCGCCGGGGTTAGATACGGGACATTGGCTTACCGGGCGCATTATCACTGCCACGGGCGAAGTGATGACAGAAAGCTTGAACTGCCTCTCTAAAATGGAAAATTCAGCGTGAAAGATACTTGCCCTATTCACTACTGGGCCAAAGAGACCCCGGAACGTATTGCGATAGAGGCTGGCTCGGTAATGCTAAGTTATCGGACGCTCAATCGTCGCGTGGCGTCTTTAGCACAGCAACTGGCCCGGAAAGGTTTTGTACCGGGTGATCGGCTAGTGGTTCCCGCCAAAGGCTCGCTTGAATCCTTGCTGCTGGCGTGGTCCTGCCTGCGGGCCGGGGTTATTTTCTGCCCGCATAATCCAGCGTTCCCTGTAGCCCAGCAGCTCAATTTAGCCAAGCGTTTGCAGGCTGACTGGGTTTGCCAAACGGAAAGCGACAATGATTACTCTTCACAGCTAACGCCAATTACCCTGAGTTTCCTGGCGGAAGCTAACGCAGATGAGCCACCATCGATCGATGGTAGCCAGCTCTGCAACACCATTTTTACCTCCGGCTCTAGCGGCACGCCCAAGGCGGTGTTACATAGTGTGGCGAATCACTTGGCTTCCGCGCGTGGTTCAGCGTCGTTTATTCCCGTTGATCAAAACAGTGGCTGGCTGTTGTCGCTGCCGCTGTTTCATATCGGTGGCTACGCTATCCCGTTTCGTGTTTTTCTCGCCGGTGGGCGGGTGATTCTCGATGATGCTCCGCAAACGCTTCCCGCGCGCCTTGAGCAGCAGTCAATCACCCACCTTTCACTGGTGCCGACCCAGCTGTGGCGGCTGTTGCAGGCAGGTTTTACACCTCAGCGTACTCAATTGCGGGAACTGCTGCTGGGCGGCGCGGCGATACCCGCGCCGCTGGTGGCGAAGATGACATCACTGGGGCTAACACCGAAAGTTAGCTATGGGCTGTCCGAGATGGCCAGCCAAGTCTGCACTGGTATCCCCACCGCGCCGGGCGTCGTCGGCAGGCCTCTGCCGGGCCGTGAAGTGAGGATTGTCGAGGGTGAGATACAGGTGCGCGGTGAGACCCTATTCTGCGGCTATTTGAATAATGGCGAGGTTGATCCAGGCCTAAACGACGAGGGCTGGTTTGCTACCCGCGACAAGGGGCACTTCACTTCGGAAGGCGCGCTGGTAGTGGAAGGGCGGCTAGATAACGGCTTTATCTCCGGCGGCGAGAATATTCAGCCGGAAGCTATCGAACAGCGTTTGGTCGACAACCCCAGCGTCGCCCAGGCGCTGGTCGTACCGGTGCCCCACCCCGAATGGGGAGAGCGCCCGGTGGCGTTTATCGATTGGCATGCAGAAGCCGTGACAGAGCAGGCGCTAAGCGCCTGGGTACGCGAGACGCTACCCGGCTTTATGGTGCCCGACGCCTGGCTAGCCTGGCCGCCAGGAGTGGGTTTTAAGCCTTCTCGAAAGCAGTTCTCTGAGCTGGCGCGGGCACGCGTAGATTTTGCTGTGTAGCGACAAGACCTTTTAGGCTTTGCCTCGTTATTTGGCTTATTCAGCTTATTCAGCTTATTCAGTTAGGTCAGCGCCTGTGCCAGCAGCGTCCAGCATGGCATGGAGTAGAACGTTACAGCCTGCGTCGACATGCTCCGGTGTGGCGCTTTCGATCTCGTTGTGACTAATGCCATCCTTGCAAGGAATAAAGATCATCGCGGCGGGGGCCACACGACCCACAAACATCGCATCGTGGCCGGCACCGCTGATGATATCCATATGCGACAGCTGGAGCTTCTCTGCTCCTTGGCGCACCGCATCTACGCATGCTTTATTGAAGTATTCAGGCGCGAAATTAGCGGTGGGCTCCAGGTGGTATTCAAGCCCGTGGCGCTGACAAATCTCTTCAACAGCGGCGGTGACTGCTTGGCCCATTGACTCAAGCGCTTCAGGCTCCCAATGGCGCATATCCAGGGTCATTTTGACTTGGCCGGGAATCACGTTACGCGAACCGGGGTGCAGCGTCATACAGCCGACCGTGCCGCGCCCGTGGGGCTGATGCTCATGGGCAATACGGTTGAGCGCCTGGGTAACTTCCGCAGCCCCCATCATGGCGTCGCGGCGTAGGTTCATCGGCGTAGGGCCCGCGTGGGCCTCCAGCCCGGTCAGGGTCAAGTCAAACCACTTCTGGCCAAGCCCGCCGATCACCACACCAATGGTGGTGTCGGTATCTTCCAAAATCGGCCCCTGCTCTATATGTGGTTCAAAGTAGGCCTTGATTTCGCTGGGCGAGACGCTGTCGCTGCCGCGGTAGTGAATGGCGTCCAAGGCATCGCTTACTGTCACGCCATCGGCGTCGGTGCGCGCCATCATGGCGTCAAATTCCAGCTCACCGGTGAATACGCCGGAGCCCATCATGCAGGGCGGAAAGCGGCAGCCTTCTTCGTTGGTCCAGGCGACGACTTCGATAGGGGAGTGCGTGGTGATGTTGTGCTGGTTTAGGGTGCGAATCACCTCCAAACCAGAGAGCACGCCAAAGCAGCCGTCGTACTTGCCGCCGGTAGGCTGGCTATCCAGATGGCTGCCCGCCATCACAGTTTTGGCGTTGGGGTTGCTGCCTTCCCGGCGGGCAAAAATATTGCCGATATTATCGATACGAATCGTGCAGCCTTCAGCGCGGCACCATTGAATAAACAGATCCCGCCCCTGGCGCTCTAAATCGGTGAGCGCCTGACGGTTAACGCCACCTTTGGCGGTGGCACCTAGCTGGGCCAACTCCATTAGCGATTCCCAAAGTCGATCGCTGTCAGTGCGTAAGTCAGCGATGGCGATTTTCGGTTCAATAAGCGAGTTCATATCAATTCCTTTTATTGAGCACGGAAGAAGCTGGCGACTCCCCGATTTATTATTTGGCTCATTGCTAGAGTAGAGACAAAAAAGCCCGTGATACGTATACATTCTCTAACGTGAACAAAAGAAAAGCGTAATTTTATAAACGTGTGTGGTGGCGCATGCTGAGACCATGTCTCATAGCGATGGAGCTAGACACCATGTTTGGAATAAAAAGCAAAACCAAGACGCAATCCTCACCTTCTTCGATGGGGGATTCACCCTCTAAAACGGCGCTCAATCAGCACTACTGGATGCCGTTTAGCGCCAACCGCGACTTCCATGCCAACCCGCGGGTTATCGCCGGGGCGGAAGGGCGTTACTACATCGACGACCAGGGCCGTAAGCTGTTCGATTCGCTTTCCGGGCTATGGACCTGCGGCGCGGGGCATAACCGCGAAGAGATTCAAAAGGCTGTCGCGGCCCAGCTCGGCACGCTCGACTTTGCCCCCGGCTTTCAGCTCGGCCATCCGCTGGCGTTTAAACTGGCTGAAAAGATCGCAGGCCTTACGCCTACCGGGCTTGATCATGTGTTTTTTACCAACTCCGGTTCAGAGGCGGCCGACACCTCGGTCAAAATGGCCAAGGCCTACTGGCGCTTAAAAGGTAAGCCTGAAAAGACCCGCATGATTGGTCGCGCCAAGGGCTATCACGGTGTGAATATCGGCGGCACCAGCCTGGGTGGTATTGGTGGCAACCGTAAACACTACGGCCAATTGATGGATGTGACGCACCTGCCGCACACCCTTCAGGCGGGCCACGCTTTCACCCGTGGCCAAGCGGAAACCGGTGCCGAGCTCGCCGATGCGCTGCTCGATCACATCGCCCTTCACGATGCCTCGACCATTGCGGCGGTGATTGTTGAGCCGATGTCAGGCTCGGCTGGGGTAATCGTACCGCCAAAAGGCTATTTGGATCGGCTGCGCGAGATCTGCACCGCTAACGATATTCTGCTGATTTTCGATGAAGTGATCACCGCCTTTGGCCGCAGTGGCGCGACCACCGGCGCGGAAGCGTTTGGCGTGACGCCGGATATCATGAATGTGGCGAAACAGATCACTAACGGCGCAGTACCTATGGGCGCAGTGATCGCTTCCAGCGAAATATTCGACACCTTTATGCAGGCTGGCGGCCCTCAACACGCGGTTGAGTTCACCCATGGTTACACCTACAGCGCTCACCCGGTGGCCTGCGCTGCGGGGTTAGCGGCGCTGGAAATGATGGAGCGTGAAAACTTCCCCGCTCAGGTAAGCGCTATCGCGCCCGCCTTTGAGCAGAAGTTGCACGCGCTAAAAGGCCGCAACCACGTTGTCGATATTCGTAACTACGGCTTGGCCGGTGCTATTCAGCTAACCCCCCGCGACGGCGATCCAACGATTCGCCCACGGGATGCCCACATGGCGCTCTGGGAAGCAGGTTTCTACGTGCGCTACGGCGGCGACACCCTGCAGTTTGGCCCTCCGTTTGGCACTACTGAGGCTGAACTTGAGCGCCTGTTCGACGCGGTAGCGACCACCTTGGATTCGTTAGCCTAAGATTCGTTGGCATAACCGACTGACCTAAATTTCAGAGAGTTTAAATATGAGTGTTGTTTCCCATCTGATTAACGGCGAGTTAGTTGAAAGTAAGCGCACGCTGGATGTCACCAATCCCTCAACGGGCAAAGTGATTCGCCAGGTTGCTGATGCGGATGCCGCCGACGTAGAGCGTGCCATTAGCGCCGCCCAGGCGGCTTTTCCCGCTTGGCGCGATACGCCACCCGCCAAGCGTGCCCAAGTAATGTACCGTTTTAAGCAGTTGCTGGAAGAGCACGCTGACCGCTTAGTACAACTGGTCAGCGAAGAGCATGGCAAAACCCCAGAAGATGCGATGGGCGAACTCAAGCGTGGCATCGAGAACGTCGAGTACGCCTGCGGCGTACCGGAACTGCTCAAAGGCGAGTACTCTCACAACGTAGGGCCGGGCATTGATGCATGGTCAAACTTCCAGCCCTTAGGCGTGGTGGCAGGCATTACCCCGTTTAACTTCCCCGCCATGGTGCCGCTGTGGATGTACCCCATGGCCATTGCCTGTGGTAATACCTTTATCCTCAAGCCATCTGAGAAAGATCCGTCCGCTTCTATGGCCGTCGCCGAACTGCTGCAAGAAGCGGGGCTCCCTAAAGGCGTGATGAACGTCATTCACGGCGGTCGCGAAGCAGTGGAAACACTCTTGGATGCCAAAGCCGTTAAAGCCATTTCGTTTGTCGGCTCAACGCCAGTGGCGGAAGCGATCTACTCTCGCGGGGCCGCCGCCGGTAAGCGCGTTCAAGCGTTGGGCGGGGCGAAGAACCACGCCGTGGTGCTGCCGGATGCTGACCTGGAAAACGCCGCCAACACGCTAATGGGCGCGGCTTACGGTAGCTGTGGCGAGCGCTGCATGGCGATTTCAGTGGCTGTATGCGTTGGCGATGAAACGGCCAATCGCTTGGTAGAAACCATGCTGCCTAAAATCGCTCAGCTGAAAGTGGGCCCTGGCACTGACAAAGGCCTGGATATGGGCCCGCTGGTAACGGCAGAGCATCGCGATAAAGTGCTCGGCTTCATCGAAGATGGCGTTAACGCCGGGGCAACACTGGTGGCCGATGGCCGTGGCCTTAAAGTGGCTGGTCACGAAGAGGGCTATTTTGTAGGCGGCTGCCTGTTCGATAACGTCACCGCTGAGATGCGCATCTATCAGGAAGAGATCTTCGGGCCAGTGCTCTGCATCGTGCGGGTCGGTAGTTTGGACGACGCCATGCAGTTAATTAACGATCACGAATACGGCAACGGTACCTGTCTATTTACCCGCGATGGCGAAGCCGCTCGTCGCTTCACCGACGCTATCGAGGTCGGCATGGTAGGGGTGAACGTACCGCTGCCCGTGCCGGTGGCCTACCACAGCTTTGGCGGCTGGAAGCGCTCACTGTTTGGCGACCTTCACGCCTACGGGCCGGACTCAGTGCGCTTCTATACCCGCCGTAAAGCGGTCTCCCAGCGCTGGCCGTCGGTGAGCGAAGCGACCCGGGCGGAGTTCTCGTTTCCTGCCAATCAAAGTTGACGTTCTCGGGTAACTAGGACATCTTCTCAGCACCGTCGCCCTGCGATGGTGCTTTTTTTGGTGCGTACTTCATGCGTATAGGGACGAGGACAGCGTGGCGAGAACTCAGGACGAAATTCGTCAAACCAACGTAAAAAAGATTCTCCAGGCGGCGGAGCAGCTGTTTGCTGAAAAAGGCTATGCCGGTGCCTCCATGGGTGAAATCGCCCAGTTGGCCGATATTCCCAAGTCCAACGTGCATTACTACTTCTCTACTAAAAAAGCGCTGTATCAAGATGTACTGTTAGAGCTTCTCGAAGTATGGAAACAGGATGCGCTGTGCTTTGAGCTTTACGATGATCCTCGCGTCGTGCTTTCCACCTATATTCGCGCCAAGATGACCCACTCCCGCAACCGCGCCCACGGCTCAAAAGTATGGGCCGCCGAAGTGATGCAAGGAGCGCCCATCCTCAAAGAGCGTCTGCGCGATAACCTTTATGAATGGGCGAAGCTCAAAGAGTCAAAAATTCGCGAATGGGTAGAGTCGGGCCAGATCAATCCCGTCGAACCTTCTTACCTGCTCTATATGATCTGGGCCTCCACTCAGCACTACGCCGATTTCGACTACCAAATCTGCCTGCTCAACGACGACCAGCCGCTGAGCGACCTGCAATTCGAAAAAGCGGTGCAGTCGGTGACTTCGGTGATTTTGCGCGGGATAGGGCTGACGGCTTAACAATAGTAAGAAAGCGATAAAAAATTGCTTTGAAGGCCCTTGAAAGCCGTCTGATCGCTCCTATTTTGCAGATTAAGAGGCGCTGCTCTCTGGCGTGGCGGCCTCTTTTGATCATCTGTCTGATGTAGGAGGTATTAGCTATGTTCGACGATATTAAGCGTTTCGAAATCGGTTCACCCCAGCAGTTGGATTGGTTTCGTCAACTGTTGGACGGCTTCTTGCCCGATGGCAGTGCCATGGATATTCGCGCGGTGCCGCGGGGCAGTTTTCCGATGATTAATGTAGCTCGCAGCGATGATGCCGTGCGTGTGTATGTGTTTGCAGCGGGGCTGGCACCGGCTGATCTCACCATTGACGTTCAAGATAACGTGCTCACTCTGCGCGGCAAGCGTGATCCCGTGACGGCGCAGAACGACGATGGCAGTTCAAAAGCAGTATTTCGTCGTGAACGCCCCAGCGGGGAGTTCGTGCGCGCGATTGCGCTACCCGATGGTCTGGATGCCGAGCGTGCTGAAGCGCGCCATGCCCATGGCGTATTTGAAATCGTGCTGCCCAAGCGTGAAGAGCTCAAGCCGCGGCGTATTGATGTTCAGGCGGCTTAAGTCATGTTTATGAACCTTAATAAAGGAGGATAAATCATGAATAACGTTGTCCGTTCAGCCACTCATTCCCCACGGCAGGCGCGTGGCGATATAAAACCCGCTCAGGAAACGTTGCTGCCAGCAGTGGATATCATTGAAGAATCCAACGCCCTCAAGCTAGTGGCGGATATGCCCGGCGTGACGCATGAAACACTGAAAGTTGAACTCGACAACAACATGCTGAGCTTGGAGGGTGAGATAGCCCTGAATATGCTTGAAGGGCTAAGCGCGCTGCATGCCGAGGTGCGCGGCCAGCGGTTTGCGCGGCGCTTCAGTCTCAGCCATGAAGTGGATAGCGATGCCATTACGGCCAGTATCGTCAATGGCGTTTTGACCATCACGCTGCCGAAGAAGGATAGCCATCGCTCACAGCGTATCGACGTTCAAGCCGCGTAAGGCAGTGCCGCTCCTAACCGCCCCCGTATTTTATCGGTCCTACGTGGGGCGGTACTTTCCTTCTGCCCTCGTTAAGCTCTATGCTCTATTAAAGAAGCGTGGATTTACACTTTCTTACAAATCGAATTTAAGGAGCGCACCATGACCGATATAGCCGCTTTGCTTGGCAGCGATGCCGATAGTTTGCTCAACCATACCTGCCAAGGGGTTCGTCGTGAGGACTTGCACCTGCCGGGGCCGGATTTTATTGACCGTGTCATGGCCGATAGCGACCGTAGCCCAGCAGTGCTGCGTAACATGCAGGCGTTCTTTGATCATGGCCGCCTAGCGGGCACCGGTTATCTTAGCCTGCTGCCGGTAGACCAGGGTATCGAGCACTCGGCGGGGGCTTCTTTTGCGCCTAACCCGCGCTATTTCGATCCTGCCAATATTGTCGAGTTAGCGATTGAAGGCGGTTGCAACGGCGTGGCTTCAACCCTTGGCGTGCTTTCATCGGTGTCGCGCCGCTATGCGCACAAGATCCCGATGATGCTAAAACTCAACCATAACGAGACGCTGAGTTACCCGGCCATCTACGATCAAACGTTGTTTGCGGATGTTGAGCAGGCGCATGACATGGGGTGCGTGGCGGTCGGCGCGACCATTTACTTTGGCTCCCACGAGAGTCGCCGGCAAATCATGGAAATCAGTGAAGCCTTCGAGCGCGCTCACCAGTTGGGCATGGTCACCGTGTTGTGGGCGTATCTACGCAACCCGGACTTCAAGCAGGAAGGCACCGATTATCATGTCTCTGCCGACCTCACCAGCCAGGCCAACCATATGGCAGCCACTCTCAAGGCGGATATCGTCAAACAGAAGCTGCCTGAAAATAATGGCGGCTACAAAGCCGTTGGTTTCGGCCATACCCACGATGATGTTTACAGCAAGCTGACGACCGATCACCCGATCGATCTGGCACGCTACCAGGTTGCCAACTGCTTTATGGGCCGTGCGGGTTTGATCAACTCCGGCGGTGGCTCCAAAGGGCATTCCGACCTGGGTGAGGCTGTTCGCACGGCGGTCATCAACAAGCGTGCCGGGGGGATGGGGCTGATTTCTGGCCGCAAGGCGTTCCAGAAGCCGATGCAGGAAGGCGTTGACCTGCTGCACGCCATCCAGGATGTGTATCTCTCTTCCGACGTGACGATAGCCTGACCATTCAGTATCGATGGCAGCGCTTGATCAATGAACAAGGCAGGGCGTGCTGGGCACGCCCTATTGATGAAGTTTAAACGCGCCCTGACCCACTACGACGGCATTACCGCCCACCGTGACGAAACCGGGTTCGATCTCTCCATTGGCGGCGGTATGAATTACGCTGGGCCGCCCCATTTCAACACCCTGATGAATCGTGCATCGCAAGGCATTTGGTTGAAGTGAGGCCAAATAGCCGGTTAAAGCGGCGGCAGCGCTGCCGGTGGCCGGGTCTTCGCAGATACTGGCGTGCATGCAGAACATACGGCTGCTGATCTGGATAGCTGCGTTGCCTGATGGCGCTGTCACGTATAGGTAGACCTGCTGTGCGCTGCTCGTCATCACCGAACGTTGCCATAGCGCGGTGTCGATGCTGATGCGCGCCAAGGCTTCATGATCGACTAATTCGATCAGATGAAAAGGTAGCCCGAAAGACGACAATACGGGGCTACCCATCACCTGGTGGCTTGCCAATCCGAGCAGCTTAGCCGCGGTGGCATGATCAATCGTGCTGTCCATGACCTTGGCTGGCTGGGCGGTGGTAAAGGTGGCTCTGCCCTGTTTATAGCTAACCACCAGCTCACCGATAGGGGGCGTTAGCACAACGTCATCTGTTCGGTTGACTAAGTTCAGTTCTGCTAATAAATGCGCGGTGCCGACAGTCGGGTGGCCAGCGAAAGGCAGCTCACGCGTGGGCGTGAAAATACGCATTGGGTAGTGACCTGACTCCCTCGCAGCGCCTAAAAACACCGTTTCAGCAAGATTAAGCTCATTGGCCAGTGCCTGCATAGTGCTGGTGTTTAATCCGTCGGCATCTAGAAAGACAGCCAACGGGTTGCCGGTAAACGGCTGGTCGGTAAAGACATCGAGCAAGTAATACTCAACGGTTTTCATAGGGTCCCCCTTCTTTGGGTCCGTGTTTCCAAAACGCTTTATGCCCCTCTTCGAGCGCTTGGGTACGGTTAAGGCCAATATCGTCTAATAGCCGCTCATCGAGGGACAGCAGTTGGTGACGGCTGCGCCGGTAGTGACGATACTGGCGCAGTTGAAAACGCAACTGACAGCGAAGCTGGGTAAGGTTGAAGCGTTTCATGGCTAATCCTCCTGGTGATCTGCTCAACCAGCTTACTTAGTGCTACTATCTCAATACAGATATAGGTTGTAGTGTTTTTATGATACAGATGGGCACGTTGATGCTCTGTATGGTTAGTTGTCAGGGTATCTGTATGGTTGCCAGAAGGTGGGCGGGGGAGTGTCATGACACGCTATGAAGAAGTCGCCACGGTGTTGCGCGAGCGTATCGAGCACGGCATTTACCGTGTCGGTGATCGCCTGCCTTCCATTCGTGCTGTTTGCCAGGAACTGGACGTCAGCATTTCGACGGCCCAGGAGGCCTACCGGCAGTTGATGGATGTGGCATTGATTGAGTCACGGCCCAAGTCAGGTTACTTCGTGCTCCCTAGCCGGGCGCCCACGGTGCTGCCCTCAGTCTCCCGCCCCGCCCAGCGCCCGCTGGATATTTCCCAATGGGATCAGGTGCTGGAACTCGTCGCCACTCAGCGGGATGACGTGCGGCTACTGCTGGGGCGTGGCGTGCCGAATTTTGAGTATGAGACGCTGCGGCCACTGTCGAAAATCCTTGCCGGGCTGCATCGCAGCAGTGACCTGCACGGATTCAACTACGACAAGCTGAGCGGTAGCCCGGAACTGCGTCAACAGGTAGCTCGACTGGCCATTACGTCTGGCTGCCTGCTACATCCGGATGACATTGTGATTACGACCGGCTGCCAGGAGGCGCTTTCGATTGCGTTGCGCACGCTAACCCAGCCGGGCGATGTGGTCGCCGTCGACTCGCCCAGCTTTTACGGCACCATGCAGATTCTCAAGGCCAACGGCTTAAAAGCGTTGGAGATTCCTACCGATCCGCAAACCGGCATCAGTCTCGAAGCACTGGAGTTAGCGCTAGAGCAGTGGCCGATTCGGGCGATACAGGTCACGCCGACTTTCAATAACCCGCTGGGCTACACCATGCCTGAAGCACGCAAGCGGGCGCTGTTCCAGCTTGCCCAGCGCTTCGATGTAGCGATTATCGAAGACGATATTTACGGCGATTTGTCATTCAGCCTGCCTAGGCCGCGCACCGTTAAATCCTTCGATGACGATGGTCGGGTGATGCTGTGCAGCGGCTTTTCCAAAACGGTGGGGCCGGGGTTACGGGTAGGTTGGTTGGCGCCGGGCCGCTATCGCGATCAGGCGCTGCATATGAAGTACGTCTCCACCGGCGCTTCAGCCACGCTGCCGCAATTAGCGGTGGCGGAGTTCGTTGCTAAAGGCCATTTCGAGCGCCATGTGCGTTACGCCACCCGCCAGTACCAACGCCAGCGCGATATCATGATCAGTTGGGTACAGCGTTACTTCCCTAAGGGCGCGGGTATCAGCTACCCACACGGCAGCTTTTTACTCTGGGTAGAGTTACCCGCTGCTATTGATTGCGTGCGGCTCAACCAGCGCTTGGCGCAGCATGCGATCCATGTGGCACCGGGCTCGCTGTTTTCGGCCTCGGGTAAATTTCGCCAATGTTTGCGCTTGAACTATGCGTTTACGCTAACCCCTGAGATCGAAGCGGCCGTGCGCACGGTGGGCGAGTTCGCCACCGAAATGGTTGAAGAAGCGCAGGGGCATGCCGCTGTCTTATAAATTGAAGTTACTTCCGGCTACAGGCGTCAAACGGCCATGGTCGATAATGGGGCCGGTTGGCTGGCCTTCGGGGGCGCCCCCTTGGGGTTCCACGCTGACCGCTAAGTCGGCATTGAATAACTGGGCGCGCAGCTCAGCGCTGGGTTGGAGGCGTCGGCTGCCTTGCTCAGGCAGGAGGCCAAGCGAGATGGGGGTGCCATCGGCAATCAACCACAGCTCGCCGGTCTGCTCGTTGCCAACTTGGGTAGGCTGAACCGCTTGCACGACCAGCTCTCCCTCCTCGGTGGCGCTAATAATCCAACCTGGCGTGCGCGATTCGTCCTGAACCACGAAGACGGCTTCTCCGTCTGGTAGCTGGTTCAGTTCAGCTTGTTGCCACAGAAGGCCCAGCGCGACAGCGATGACCCCAACACTGGCCGCCATGGACTGCCATGCACCTAAGCGTTGCCACCAGCGCAAAGGTGATGCCCCGGTCGCCGCGGTAATGCGTTGCCAGACCTCTTTAGGCGGTGTCTTAGGATCCAAACGTTCGTTAAACAAATGGAGGTGCTCTCGCCAATCTTCCACGTCATTACGTAGGTCATGGCTGACAGCCAACAGCGCTTCAAAGCGTGCTTTCTGATCGCGATCCAATACGCCCAGCACGTACTCGCCAGCCGCCAGGTGGCGATCGTCAGGGTCGCTTAAATCCCATTGGTTAGACATGTTTTTAACCTCTCAAGTCCACGGCGGATCCAGCTTTTGATGCTGCCCAGCGGTTGGGACAGAGAGCTAGCTAGCTCGCTGTGAGTCATGCCCTGAAAGTAGGCCATTTCCATTAACTGGCGCTGATGATGACTGAGTGTATCGAGGCAGTCGTTCAGTTTGTCGTTTTGTTCATGACTGATGCTGTCATCTTCAGGATCGTCGGCTCCCAAGAGCGTCGCCAATAAGGGTTCATCGGCTGTTGCGTCCTGAGGCTTCTGGCGGCGCAGCCAGTCAATGCCTATATTGCGAGTGAGCGTTGAAAGCCAGGTCATCGGCTTGGCACGCGTGGCATCGTATTGATCGGCAGCATGCCAGATTTTGATAAAAACATGTTGTAGGCAATCCTGTGCGGCACTTTCATCTCTTACTATACGCAGCAGCTGAGCATATAGATGCGAACTAGCGACACGATAAAGACGTTCAAACGCTCGTCGGTCGCCCTGCGCGCAGCCGCTTAGTTGTTCGATAAGATATTGGTGGCGTTGTGTGGCATCTAGCATTCGGGCATCTCTGCACAGTAAACCGAATCGTCAGTCTTGGTGAGTCAGCCGTTGAAGGCAATAGGCGGGAACTAGGCAGCGCATAAAATAATGTTGAGATGTTTGCATCTACTGAGGCATCAGGCACGTAAGTGTTAGTGAGCCTGCATGGTTGAGCTCTTTTAATAAAAACCAGGAGATGCCCCAATGAAACTCAAACTTCTTACTGCTAGCCTGTGTGCTGCTGCCCTTTATACCGGTGCCGCCATTGCCGATCATGGGCCTACCACGGTAGGCGGCGCTAGCATGCTTCCTGAGCGCAACATCATCGAAAATGCCGTTAATTCGGGTGACCATAAAACGCTAGTGGCCGCCGTTCAAGCGGCTGAACTGGTGGATGTGCTGCAAGGCGAAGGCCCTTTTACCGTCTTTGCTCCCACCGATGACGCTTTTGCGGCATTGCCAGCAGGCACCGTTGATACCCTGCTGATGCCCGAGAATAAAGCGCAGTTACAGACGGTTCTGACCTACCACGTTGTGCCTGGCAACATGAATCGGGACGCGCTGTGGGAAGAAACCATGGAAAACGATGGCACCGTGGCCTTCAAAACCGTACAAGGTGAGTACCTTACCGTATCGCGCAATGGTAATAACCTGATGGTCATGGATGCGCAGGGCAACAGTGCCAATATCACGGTGGTGGATGTGGCTCAGGCGAACGGCGTGATCCACGTGATTGATAGCGTGTTAATGCCATAAACGAGGCGATTCAGGCGGTCAGAGCAACCGTGGCCGCCACGTGAATGTCCCTCCTGCCACCTCGCATTGCTAGGTGGCAGGAGTTTTTTTGCAGGTTGGGCAGCATTGCTAATGCGAGCGGGGCTTGCTTCCTCTTTATGCTTTCGCCCAGCGGTATTTGGCGAAAAGCGAAGTAAAAAACGTTAGACGCTAGGCTTATCTTTACAGCGTGAGGTTGCCCTGGCGTACATCGAGCTGCGCCAAGCGCTGCTTCAAAAGGCCTGGAAAGCGTGCATACCAAGTTTGATTGAGCGGAGAGGGGTGAGGCAGCGGATAGAGTTGAAAGGTTTGTGCTTCGCCACGGTCATCTTCAAGCGTTACTTCAATACTACTTTCAAAGCGATCCTCGCGCTTCCAGAACGCCTCCAGCCGTGTGCGCTCCTCTTTTGAGCGGCCGATACCGAACCACAGGAAGGCTTCGCGACCCAGGGTGATTAGGGTGCGCCCTTCCCAGCGGGAGATCAGAACGTCGTTCATCAGGCCGTGAAAGTGGCGCTTAACCTTCATGGACCACGCTTTATTGCCGACGGGCTTGTAAGGCACGGTGTTGATCCAGAAAAAGTGCTCGCCCACGGCGCGCGAGGCCTCGAAGTTGGGCATTTTCTCATCATAAAGGTGCTCATACAGCGCCTTTCTGACCAACTGCCCGCCTGCGCCGATAAAGGGCTCGCCATGGCGAACCTCGTCGCGCCCTGGGTCGCGTCCAAAAAAGCCAATGCGCTGGTTAGGCCTGCCAAGGCCGATGATAGGCTCCAGTGGGTCGCGCTCGAAGCGCTGGTAAACCTCGACATCGATTCCTTCGATTTCTGCCGCTAGCGCCCTGAATTGTTCCTGTTGCTGCGGGGTCAGTGACATCGTCCATGCTCCTTGCTGCTGTCGTTTGGCTAGTTCAATCAAACCACTCTTGCGCCGTACGCCATAAGCACATACCACCGAAGTACACAGAGGCCACGCCCCACCCCCAGAGGGCCCAGGCGGTGTGCGCAGGGCTTGAAAGTATCAGTGACGTCGCACACACGCACCATAGCAGGGTGACGGCGATATTGAGTGGCATGAACAGACGCACGCGAAAGGGGTGCAGAAACTTCATTTTAGTGACGGTGAGAATGGCGAGAACAACGATAGTGGCAAAGGTAATAAAAGGCGGTAAATCAATAATATAAAAATAGGCAGCGGTAATGTTCCAGGCGGCTGGAAAGCCCACGAAGTAGTTGTCCTGGCTTTTCATATCGACATTGCAGAAACAGAACATCGATGACAGCAAGATGATGAACACTGAAGGGAGTGCCAAGTAGGGCGGCAGCTCAATGAAGTAGTAAATAAAGAGGGCAGGTATAAAGGCCCAGGTGAGGTAGTCAATGACCATATCAAGGGTCGAGCCATCGAAATGGGGCAGGATGGCCTTCACTTCATACTTGCGCGCCAGCGTGCCGTCGATGCCATCAATCATCATCGCCGCACCCAGCCAAAGGAGACAGGCGACGGGGTTATTGTCGACCAGCGCAAGTAGCGCCATGGTGCCAAGCAGTACACCGCTGGCGGTGAATATATGCACGCTCCACGCTTTATACCGTGAGGCGCGGGATTCTGTATGCGAAGAGAACGATTGAACCACGTTGACCCCATTGGGAACGTGTTGTCCCCGTGCTGTTCGGTTTATTGATAAGCGTGTAAAACCATACCCTATCACTGTTTTTTTATATCGGCCGCTTAAATTGCTGTCGCGCTTGAGCCACCTGCTCGCGGGTGATGCAGGTTAGCGAGTGATCATTGACTAGCCCCATCGCCTGCATAAAGGCAAAAGCGGTCGTCGGGCCAACGAATTTCCAGCCGCGTTTTTTTAACGCTTTGGAGAGCGCGATGGATTCAGGCGAGGTGGTCTGGGTTTGCGGCGGGGGGAGTGAGTCGGTATCGGGCTCAAAACCCCAAAAGAAGGCGGCTAACGAGCCTTCCTGTTGGATCATTTCTTGCGCCCTTACAGCATTGTTAATGACCGCTTCGATTTTTCCGCGATGGCGAATAATGCCCGCGTTCTGCAGCAGTCGCTGCACATCGTCTTCGCCAAACCGGGCAACCTGATGAAAATCAAAATGATGAAAAGCGGCACGGAAGTTCTCGCGTTTATTGAGAATGGTGCGCCAACTCAGCCCGGACTGAAAACTCTCCAGGCACAGCTTCTCGAACAGCCGCTGGTCGTCGGCCACGGGAAAGCCCCATTCGTTGTCGTGGTAAGGCAAAAACTCCGCCGCGCCCCCACACCATAGGCAGCGGGGATGGCCATCAGGGGCGATAAAGTCGGTCATAGGGCATTTCCTTAGCAGGTGATAAAAGCTGTTTTCAGTGGGCAATTGGGTGTTAACTCACTATAGCGCTATTGGTGTGATAGCTAACGAGCCTGGAGATGAGTATGACATTTGTTCGCCCCGCCACGATTAATGATCTTGATACGCTAACGGAGCTGCTAGATGGTTATCGGCAGTTCTACGCTCAGCCTAGTAATGTGGAGGCCGCTCGTGCCTTTTTGCGCCAACGATTTGGGCAAGCAGATTCACGCATCCTCGTTAGTGAGGGTGAGGATGGGCAACTGACGGGCTTTGTGCAGCTTTATCCGGGCGTTTCCACGGTGGGCCTAAATGCTCGCTGGACGCTAAATGATCTGTTTTTGTTGCCAGAGTGCCGTGACACAGGCACCGGCCGGGCGCTGATGGAGGCTGCCACCCAGCTTGCCCATGAGCATGGCGTCGCGCGGTTGATACTAATGACGCAGGTTGAGAACGAGCGTGCCCAGCATCTCTATGAGTCACTAGGCTGGCAGCGCAATACGGCGTTTTATGGTTACTTGCTTGATGTGAAGTGAATCAAGCCGTTCAGGCCCGGCGCCTCGCCGGGCCTGGACTACCGTGCATCAAGCCTCGCTTAGTTTGCGCGCTCTGTGCAGGTTTTCCATGGTGTTTAGGCATGCCTGTGCGGCTTCTTTCCCTTTGGTGACAAAATGCTGGGTGTAGAAGTCGTGATGCGTGCTGTGCTCATGGAAGTGGTGCGGCGTTAATACTGCCGAGATGACCGGCACTTGCGTGTCTAGCTGCACCCGCATCAAGCCATCAATTACTGCATGGGCCACAAAGTCGTGACGATAAATACCGCCATCGACCACAAAGCCCGCCCCCACGATGGCGCCGTAGCGGCCACTCTGGGCGAGGATCTTGGCTTGTAAGGGGATCTCGTAAGCACCGGAGACGGTGAAGGTGTCTACTTGTTCGGCGTTCAGGCCACAGCGCTCGACTTCGGCAATAAAGGCGTCATAGGCCTTTTCGACGATATCCTGATGCCAGTGGCCTTGGATAAAGGCAATGCGTTGAGACGTGGTGTGGTTGGAAAGGGTCAGCGGAAATGTCTGATTCATGGTCATTCTCTTGGCTAAGGTGTACCAGAATCAGGGCACGCGGAACCGGTCGTCAGGAAGCCACAAAAGGCAGCCAAAGCCGCTTTTGCATCGCCTGTCTAGGGTGCCGTTCTCTTTCATCCGGACTATCACCGTCGGCTTCGGTTTCTCACCGAATCTGCTGACCTCAAACATGGGCTTGTTTGAGCGCTCGCGGGCTTAGCCGCCCGATTTAAAGGCCGCATCACCGCCGGTGGGGACTTTCACCCCGCCCTGAGAACTTTGCTGAATATCAGCCCCGTCATTTTACGCTTATTCTAAAAGCTGAGCCAAGGCGGTGTGGTGATCTTAGCGCTGTCACGCTGCATGATGATCTCGCCATGGCGTACCGAAAGCAGCACCTCGCCTTGGGTGCGCAGTACGCTGTAATCATCCTCGCCCTCTAGCAGGTTGAAGCTGGCCGGTTTGCCCACTTCGATGCCGTAACGATCTTCAATATTGAGCGTGCGGGCACTGTTGTCGGTAATCAGCGAAAGCGCCTGGCTGAAGTCCTGATAGCCCATCATTTGGCAAATATGCAGGCCGAAATCCAGCGTGCGCAAGAGCTTGCCATTCCCCAGCGAATACCAGGGATCGAAGATGGAGTCCTCGGCAAAGCAGACGTTGATGCCCGCCTCGTTGAGCTCTTTTACCCGCGTGACACCCCGCCGTTTGGGGTAGGTGTCGAAGCGTCCCTGCAAATGAATGCTTTCCGTCGGGCAGGAAACGAAATTGATGCCCGAGCGCTTGAGCAGCAGAAACAGCTTGGAGCAGTAGGCGTTGTCATAAGAGTGCATGGCCGTGGTATGGCTGGCGGTTACCCGACTGCCCAAATCGTTGAATAGCGCCTCACAGGCCAGCACTTCAAGAAAGCGCGAATTGGGGTCGTCGATCTCGTCGCAGTGGACATCCACCAAGCGGTCATACTTGATCGCTAGCTCGATCACCCGTTTCATGGACGCCACGCCCAGTTCGCGGGTGTATTCAAAGTGGGGAATGCCGCCGACGACATCGGCACCGAATTCCAGCGCCTCCTCCATCAGTTTGTCGCCGCCGGGGTAGGAGAGCAGGCCATCTTGCGGAAAAGCGACGACTTGAATATCGATTTTATCTTTTAGCTCGTCGCGCAAACGACACAGCGTTTTCAGGCCAATCAGGCTTGGGTCGCTGGTGTCAGCGTGGGTACGCACGAACTGAACACCATTGCCGATTAACAAATTAAGTGTTTTGAGAGCACGCTCACGAATATCGGCTTCGGTAAGCATAGGCTTACGCTCACCCCAGCGCTCGATGCCTTCAAACAGCGTGCCGCTTTGGTTCCAGCTAGGTTCGCCTGCCGTTAGCGCAGCGTCCAAATGAATATGAGGCTCAATAAACGGCGCGCAGACCAGCTTGGCACCTGCATCTATTTGGCCTTCGCTTGGCGTTTGCGGTGCGTCTTGAACGGTAATCGAGCTGAACGTCCCCTCCTCCACGACAAGACGATAAAGCTCTGGGCGCTGGCGTAGGCGGGCGTTAATGATCTGCATGGACATATAAAAAAGCGCTCATTTATTGTTTAGCGGGTGAAGGAAGCGTATCGCTCAGCGTAGCGTGTTTTAAACGCAGCAGCACGGCGTAGCTGCCCGCGGCTACCGCCACCCCCACTAAGGGCGGCAACAAAGGTGAAAAGTAGGCCGCGCCAGCCCCTATCGCATAGGCAGCTAACCCGCGGCGGTTGAAATCGGGTAATCGAGCAGCGTTTAGCTCGGGGTAGCGGCCTTTATGCTTGAGCCAGAAATCCGCCATGATCACCCCGCCCATGGGGGGAATAAATGTGCCAAGCAGTACCAGAAAAGGGATAAGCAGATTGTACATACCGCCGACCGCGAGCACCGTACCAATGGCAGCCCCTGCTACGGTGACCAAGCGGCGCTTTTCAGTACGCAGCAAATTGCAGCCCGCCACCGCGAAGTTGTAAATAGTGTTGTCCTGGGTCGTCCAGATATTGAGAAACAGCATGAGTACGGCAATAGACACGAACCCTTGAGCGATCAGCACATCCACGATATCCGCCTGCTGGTAAATCATGGTGCCAAGCGCGCCTGTCAGGACCATTAAGCCGTTACCCACAAAAAATGCTGCCAGTGTCGCGATAACAGCCGTTTTAGGCGTTTTGGCAAAACGGCTCCAGTTGGTGGCTTGAGTACCACCGCTAATAAAGGTGCCGATGATGACCGTAACCGCTGCTGCCACGCTCATACTCTCCGAGGGCGTTTGCTGGCTTAACCCGGCAAAGCCGCGCACATCGACGAGCCCGGTGAATAGACTGATCAAGATAAACAACATCATTGCGGGAACCGCAAAGCGCGACAGCCAATCCATTCCTTTGTAACCGATCATGGCGGTCACACAGAAGCCAAAACCAAAAAGCACCATTAAGGGGATTTCCAACCATTCAGGCATCCCCGTGGTGCGTACCAGTACCAGCGCGATGGTTGCTGTCCCCCACGCATACCAGCCGATTTGGGTAAAACCGAGGATAACATCGGAGAGTTTGCTGCCTTTTTCGCCAAAACAGAAGCGCCCCATCAGTACCGAATTCAGCCCACTTTGACAGGCGATATAGGCAAGCGCTGCGGCATACGTGCCCAGCAGCAAATTGCCTATGAGTATGATCCATAACAGCTGACCAATCGGGAACGCTTGGCCCAAGGAGCCACCCGCCCACATGGTCGCGGTAAAAAAGGTAAAGCCGAGCAGTACGGCGGAAGTGGAGAGCAATCCCTTCCGAGCATGGGTAGGGACTTCGCTGAGCGGGTAATCAGACGGGTGCATCACGGCCTCCTAACGTCAGTAAGTAAAGTGATTTTCTAATGACTTACTAGCAAAAGATGTGCCAAAAATAATTAGCCATCACGAGGTGCAAAGCGAGGTTTTAAAACATACTCATTCTTTTCATTGATACTTTATTAAATAAAAGCTAATTATTTTGTCTTATTTACCGATATAAACAGTATGCAAAAACGATTCGTAAAGATTTATGTGTACATAAAAGAGTATTGCTTAGCGCAATGACTAATTAATGTAGCCATTACGTGGTGGCGATAAGGAACCCGACTAAATGCAAGAACCGCCGCCTGTGAAGGATCCATTACCTACCGCTAACCTGCCCTGGCACCGTTCGCTGGTCGGGAAATTGGTCATTTTTATGCTGTTGGGCGTGCTGTTTGCCTATTTGATGGGTGCGTTATCAGGTTTTTTGATGGTGGAACGGGGCGCGCGCGAACAGTGGTGGCGTGAAGCGCAGGTGAACACCCAGATCGTCAGTGCCACTATCCGGCGTATTTATACCTCTGTGGCGGTTAAAACAGACGATACAGGGCAGGTGACGCATATTATCTCACCACGCGCGATTGGCGATGAAGAGTCCGTGCTTGAAACCGGTTTTAGCCCCGTTGATGTACTAGCATTAGCCAGTGCCCAAACGCGCAACAATGTTTGGTTATTTGCCGAGTCTCCGCAAGGAACACTAGAGATGATGGCAGATGCCCGTAATACAGCAGAATCTACCGCTAAACTGGCGGTGAGTACTTGGCGGGCCATGGCGCAAGCGGCTGACTTTTACGTGGGGTTTGCCCGCATTGGTAATGAAGAGCATTTTATTAGCTCACTGCCGATTGTGACCTCTGAAGGCCAGTTATTGGGTGTGGTGGTGTCCACCATTGGGCAGAAAGCGTCTCTTTATCAGATACGTAACGATTTAATCCAAAAAGCGTTTTTGGCGCTTCTAGCGGTACTGGTCGCCACGGCGTTGCTGTTAAGTATTTTGATGCGACGATTATTTAGACCCGTACCTGTATTGGTACGAGTGCTAACCGCTATCGCAAAAAACCAAACGCAAATCACTACGCCTTATACGCATCGCAAGGATGAGATTGGCCGTATGGCAAATGCCATCGATGCCCTGCGCAAAAAGGTGATTGAACGTGAGCATCTGCTTGATGTGAAGGATGAGGCCCTGCGTTTTCAGCACCTCGCCCATCACGATGAATTAACCAAGTTACCTAACCGTATACAGCTGAATGAGGCTTTAAAAGCGGCGGTGCAATCACTGCTTCAAGGGGACGTATTTAACGTCATGCTGTTCGACCTTGATCACTTCAAAGAAGTAAACGATAGCTTGGGCCATGCGGCCGGCGATGCGCTATTGATAGAAGCCAGCCAGCGAGTGCAGGGGTTGCTGACAGATAACGACCTGGTGGCCCGCTTAGGTGGCGATGAATTCGCCATCATTCAGCGCGTTTCGCGTCATGCGCAGGAAGAGGCCAAGGCGTTGGCGGGCCAAATTGTTGCCACGCTGCATGCGCCTTTCCACATCGATTCGCAAGTCATCCAAATAGGCGTGAGCGTGGGTATAGCGACGGCACCCTCCGATGGTGATGACAGCTATGAGCTGCTACGTAACGCCGATATTGCGCTATATGCCGCCAAGGCGGAAGGACGCGATCGCTACAGACTGTTCACCCCTGGGATGAAGATGGCGCCCACTACGGTTAGGGAGAGATGAAGAATGCACTGGTTAGCCGTTCTGATGGTAGGCACGTTGAGTTGGCAAAGTTCAGCCGTTGCCAGTAATGCGCAGATAGACAACTCGCCGACATTGGCGCGTATTGCCTCAACGGGCGAAATTTCCATTGGGCATCGAACCAGCGAGATACCCTTTTCCTATGAAGTGGCTGGTCAACCAACCGGCTACGCGGTTGACCTTTGTCTACAGGTTGTCGAAGGGCTGCAGGACGCGTTGGGTTTAACCGATATCCGCGTGAACTATGTGCCGGTGACGCCTGCCAATCGATTTATATTGGTGCGTAACGGTGATGTGGATATTGAGTGTGGCGTGACCACCAATACGGCCGAACGTCGCCGTCAAGCGGCTTTCTCCTACCCGAATTTTTTAACAGCTACACGCTATGTATCGCTCGCCGAGCAGAAGATGGATAGCGTCCAGGATTTAGCGGGCCGCAGCGTGGTATCCACCACGGGCACCATCAATATCGGCCAGTTGAATGAGCTCAACCGCACTGAAGAGTTGAATATCGCAGTCATGTTAAGCCGAAACCATGAAGAAGCCTTCGCCATGGTGGCCTCGGGGCAGGCATCGGCGTTTGTGATGGATGAGATATTACTAGCGGGGTTGGTGTCGTCAGCCTCAGACCCTGCCGCTTTTCATATTTCGCAAGCAATGCTAAGCAGTGCTGAGCCGTATGGCTTAATGATGCCAGCTGACGACCCTGTTTTTGTTGAATGGGTCAATCAGCAGCTAAGCACTTTTTATCAAAGTGAAGGCATCCAGGCCCTCTATGATAAATGGTTTTTACAGCCTGTTCCCCCAGATAACCGTGTGCTGAATTTGCCGCTAGCGCCAGCGCTTGCCGCTATATTTGCCAATCCTGAGCAGTACGTACAACAAAACTTAGCGCCGCACGCAGAGTAAAAGGAGAGAGATGATGCGCCAGAGGACACGCGTCGGGTGGTGTAGCTTGCTAATATGGCTGCTAGCGGGTGGTTCCGCCCATGCCGGGCAACCCTTAAATACACTCGAACGACTCAAGGAGACGGGCATACTGCGTGTGGGATACGGTGATACCGCCCCCTTCTCGTATGTCGATGATCAAGGTGAGGTGGTCGGCTACTCTATCGATATTTGCCAACGGCTAGCCGGGCAGTTGCAGCGGCAATTGGCTATTCCGGCGCTTGAAATCACCTATGTTCCGCGCACGCCAAGCAACCGTATTCAACTGCTTAACAGTGGCGATATCGATATTGAGTGTAATGCCAGTACTAACACTGAAGAGCGCCGACGCAGTGCACAGTTTGCACTGAGCCACTATTTTGTATCCGTGCGCTATGTGGCACTGAAATCGAACGGGTTTACCACGCTAGAAGATTTGTCCGGGCGCAGCGTGAGTGTGGCGCGCGGCACCGTTAATGTCAGCCAGATCAACCAAGCAAACCGCGAACAGCAGCTAAACTTATCGGTGGTGCCGGTGGAAACACTGCAAGGCGCGTTTGATTTGGTGGCCGAGGGGCGCGTAGCCGCCTTTGCGATGGACGATGTGCTGCTCAGCGCCATGATCGCCGAGTCAGATGAGCCTCAAGCCTATGTGCTTTCAGAGGAGGCCATCACCTCGACAGAGCCGCTTGGTTTTATGATGCGCCTTGAAGATGACGCCTTCGCCGCCGAGGTCAATAAAGCCCTCGAGCATATCTACACGAACCCAGAGATGCCGCTGCTTTACTATCAATGGTTTCAGCAGCCTTTGCCGGGTAAAGACATTACCCTAGATATACCCATGGGTGAGGTGTTGGCTGAACACTTTACGGCCCTGCGTACTATGGCTTTACAAGAATGATGGTTTTAAAAAAGTGTCGGTTTTATAAAGGTAATAGCTTTACAAAGGTAACGCTTTTAAAAGCGTATTAGCACGTATTAGCGCAGCGTTAAGTGGTGTGTGTATTTAGCACTCCGCGCATTAACGTCTCAACAATGCCCTCACATTCAGCCGCCAGTGAGTACTCTTGAGGGTCTTGTAGCCAGTCAAAACAGACCCCGATCAAAAAGCCATGAAACTGTCGGCGGGCACTAGCGGGAGAGAGGTCCGCGCGTAAGTTGCCGGCTGTCTGCGCCTGTTCGAACAACCATTCAATGAGCGCTTCGGCGTGTTCTGAGAGCCGCGTTATCATGCTGATGTGCGGATGATCGTCTTCGAGCTTTTCACAGCGGTGCAGCACAATCGTCGCTGCTCTTTGTAGCGGCAAATCGTGACAAATAGTGGCTAACGAGCGTTGGGCGATATCCCGTAGACATTCAGTCGGCGAGTCGGCAAGCCGCTTGACGGCGTCTTCAACGATGCCATCCAGTGGGCCTCTTACCCGCTCCAGCAGCGCATCGAATACCGCCGCTTTATCTTCAAAGTGCCAATAAATAGCGCCTCGCGTCACGCCCGCCGCCTGCGCAATGTGGGCCAAGGTGGTGCGCGAAACGCCTTGAGCGAGAAATGTCTTTTCCGCAGCATCAAGAATCGCTTCGCGTGTTCGTTCTGCTTCAGCCTTTCGACGGGACATAGCGACTCCTGTTAATAGCATTAGCGGTATTTTGGCACTGAAAGATAGCAATGTCGCCGCGTGGTGATTATTATACACATTCACTGACATTCATGAATGTCAGTGAATGTGTATCTTATCTGTTCTGTGGATCGAATTCAGGTTTACAACGCTGCACTGCCCGTCATCAAGGATCCTGCCGTGCCCGCTACTCTACTTCGTCTACTGCCAATCACACTGGCTTTGCTTATGCTGATGGGTTGCGAGCAGCCTCAGGCGCCATCAAGTGACGCGACCAGGCCCGTCAAATTAATGACTTTGGCGTCGGCCAATGCTGACGCCTTACGGCAATTCCCAGCGCGGGTAGAAGCCTCCAAGCGCAGTAATCTGTCGTTTCGGATGGCCGGGGAATTGTTGGCGCTCAATGTCAGCCCGGGTCAACGAGTGAGCGAAGGCGAGGTAATTGCGCGTATTGATGATCGCAATGCCCAAAGCGAGTTGGATAGTGCCCGCTCGCGCTTGGAGCTGGCTGAGGCAATGCTGGAACGTATGCGCTATACCTTGGAGCGCGGCGCCGTCAGCCAATCCCAGTTTGATGAGGCGGAGAGCGAGTGGCGGGCTGCCCGGGCGACGTTTGAGCAGGCCCAAGAGCAGGTATCGCATACCCAGCTACGCGCTCCTTACGATGGCGTGATCGCCCAAGTGCCGGTGGATAACCGTCAGATTGTGCAGGTGCAGGAAACGGTTGCGGTCATTCAGCAGCCAGGGCAGTTAGATGTGGTGTTTCATCTCCCCGAGCAAATTGTTCAGCGCATGCCGCGCAATGACGGCTCGCCCCTAGGCGATGAGTTGGCCTATGAAGTGCGTTTCGGCAACAGCGACAAACCCTATCTTGCCCAGTTAGCCTCCTATACCACCCAAGCTAGCGCGCAGAGCTTGGCTTATGAAATCACGCTGACCCTTCCCCAGCCCGATGACATCACCTTGTTGGATGGCATGAGCGCCAATGTGCGGCTCGATTTGAGCGCATTGCAGCCTAACGCGGCGACACCGGTTTGGCATTTGCCGCCTGAAGCGGTGAGCTATGCGGGTGACGATCCCGACCAAGCCCAGGTCTGGCGGTATACCGGTGAAGATCATGTTGAGGCAGTGCCCGTCAGCGTAGGGCCATTAACGTCGCAAGGGCTGGAAGTGAGCGGTGATTTGGCCGCCGGAGAGCGCATTGTGGCGGCGGGGGCTCACCGCGTGACGGCAGATATCAAAGTGACGCCGTGGGAAAAGGAGCAGGGGCTATAACATGGTCGACTACTTTTTACGCCACCGGGCGGCCAGCTATTTAATGACCGTGGTACTTCTGGCCGGCGGTGCGCTGTCATTTCTGGGGATGGGCCAGCTTGAGTTTCCCGAATTCACTATTCGTAATGCCCTCATTACCACGCAATATCCCGGCGCGACCCCTGAAGAGGTCGAGCAGGAAGTGACATCGACACTAGATCAGTCCATTCAGGAGATGTCATCGATCAAGCGGATCAGTTCGGTCAGCTCCGATGGTCTCTCGCAAATTACCGTGGAGCTCGAAAGCACCGTCCAGAATGAAGAGCTCGAACAGCTCTGGGATTCACTGCGCCGTAAAGTGCAAGATGCCCAGGCCGCCTTACCGCCTGGGGCCAGCCAATCCCGCGTCAACGACGACTTTGGCGATGTGTTTGGCTTTATGGTCAACCTCACTGGTGAAGGGTACAGCATGCCTGATCTGGCCGACCATGCGGACTTTCTCAAACGTGAGCTGACCCTGGTGGAAGGGGTCGAGAAAGTATCGTTGGGCGGGGAGCAAGAGGAGCGCATTTACATAGAGGTCGACCGTGAGCGTTTACGCGCGCTGAATATCCCGCTCACCCGGCTGCAACAGTTGCTGGATACTCAAAACGCCGTGGCCGATGCCGGGCACCTCAAGCAGGATGGTCGCCGTTTCCGTATTACCCCAACGGGCAGTGCAGCAAATATCGATGACCTGCGTGCGCTGATCGTCAGCGAAGGCGATGGCGAGTTAGTGCGATTGAGCGATATCGCCGACGTGAGCCGCGAGCTGGCCGAACAGCCCCAGCAGCTCTACCGCGATATGGGCCGGCCAGCCATCTCGCTGGGCATCTCGTTTGAAAGCGGTGTCAACGTGGTTGAGGTCGGCGAACACTTACAGCAGCGGCTGGATGAACTTCAAGCGCGCACGCCCCTGGGAATGGAACTGAACATCGTCTACAACCAGCCTGAGGTAGTGGATGATGCGGTGTCTGGTTTCCTGGTGAGCCTGATTCAGGCGGTGGCCATCGTCATTGTGGTGCTGATGCTGTTTATGGGGTGGCGCAGCGGCCTGTTGATGGGGTTTATCCTGCTGATTACTATTATCGGCACGTTCATGATGATGCGCTTTCATGGGCTGCAGCTGGAGAAAATCTCCCTCGGGGCGCTGATTATTGCGCTAGGCATGCTGGTGGATAACGCCATCGTGGTGACCGAAGGCATGCTGGTGGGTTTGAAGCGTGGTCATACGATTCGCGATTCAGCGCACCAAGTGATCCGCCAAAATGCTTGGCCGTTGCTGGCCGCCACGCTGATCGCCATCGCTGCGTTTGCGCCTATCGGTTTATCGCCTGACACGACCGGGGAATTTATCGGCTCGCTATTCTTTGTGCTGCTTTACTCGCTGCTGCTGAGCTGGATCACGGCACTGACGTTAACGCCTTTTTACTTCAAGCTTTTTTTCCGCAATATCACGCCTGGCGATGGTCAAGAGGACCCCTACAAAGGGATTGTTTATCGCTGGGTCGCCAGCGTTATCATCGCCGGGATTCGTTTTCGCTGGGTGACATTGGTATTGGTGGTCATCGGTTTAGCGGGGGCAGTCGTCGGCTTTGGTTCGGTCAAGAACGCTTTCTTCCCAGCCTCGAACACACCGATCTTTTTTGTCGATTATCGCACGCCGGAAGGCACCGATATCCTCGAAACCCAGCGCCGCGTTAGCGAACTGGAAGAAAGCGTGATGGCGATGCCGGGCATTCGTCACCTCACCACGACCGTGGGGGGTGGCGCGCAGCGCTTTACCCTGACTTACTCACCGGAAGACCGCTACGCAAGCTATGCACAGTTGATCATTGAAACCGGTGATAAAGCGACTCAGCGCGAACGCATGGCCGATGTAGAACGGGTAATAAAGCGCGACCATAGCGATATCGACTATAAAATAGCGCCGCTGGAAGTCGGCCCTGCGCCCAAAGCCAAGATCGAAGCACGCTTCTATGGCAGCGACCCGCAAGTATTGCGCCAGTTGGGTGACCAGGTCGAAGCCATGTTTCGCGCGACACCGAACATGACCAGCGTGCGTTCGAGTTGGCGTAACCGCGTACAGGCGATTGAACCCGTTTTTCTGGAAGATACCGCGCGTCGGCTGGGCGTAACACGCGAAGACCTGGCCAGCACACTGGCACTGAGCACCAGTGGCAGCCAAGTGGGCGTTTACCGTGATGGCAGTGACCTGATCCCCATGGTGGCGAGGGCGATTCCCGAGCAGCGCCACGATGTGGATAACCTGGGCTCGCTCAATGTCTGGAGCGAAGAGCAAGGGCGCTATATTACTGCCGACCAGGTGATTAGCGACATCACCACGCAGGTGACCGACCCGCTGATCATGCGACGCAATCGTGAGCGCATGCTGACGGTGTATGGTGAGCCGGACCCGTTAAGCGGTATCACCGCCGCCAGCGTATTAGCCGACATCCGCCCTCAAGTGGAAGCATTGGAGCTGCCACCAGGCTACCGACTGGAGTGGGGTGGCGAGTACGAAACCGCTGGCGAAGCCCAGAGCGGGCTGTTTGCATCGCTGCCGCTGGGTATCGCGATGATGTTTATTCTGACCGTGGTGCTCTTCAATAACTTCCGCCAGCCGCTGGCTATCTGGTCGCTGGTGCCGTTGACGATTATCGGCGTTGTCGGTGCGCTGCTGCTCACCGGTTTACCCTTCTCGTTTATGGCCCTGCTGGGCACGCTTAGCCTGATGGGTATGGTGATCAAGAATGCGATCGTGCTGGTAGAGGAGATCAACGTGCAATTGCCCCAGCATCAAGACCGCTATCACGCGGTGGTGCGGGCAGCGGTGAGCCGGGTACGCCCGGTAGCGATGGCCGCGTTGACCACCATGCTGGGGATGATTCCGCTGATTAGTGATGCCTTCTTTGCCAGCATGGCGGTAGCGTTGATTGGTGGTCTTGGCGTTGCCACGCTGCTAACCTTGGTCGTTCTGCCGGTGGTTTATTGCGTGCTTTACCGTATTAAGATACATGTCGATTAGTCGAGAGCATTAGTTCAGTGCTGCAGCGACTTCTTTGACCTGAAGCGCCAGGCTTTGCAGGCCGCCGCCGGAGAGATACCACAGCGCCGGGGTGAGCATCACCAGCTGCGGTTCTGCGCCTGCCTCCGCCAGGGTGGCACGCAGTTGGTCGCCGTTGGCGGGTTCGTCGCCAATGGCGGCGCTGCGATCGATCACCAGCACAACCTCGGGATTGATGTCGGCGATAGCATCAGCTGAAAGGGGTGTGAACGTTCGGTTGCCACGTTTTTCTGATGTGACGTTATCGGGCATGGCGAGTGCCTCGACGCCTAAAACCTCATGGACCACTGGGTGCTGGTTGAGCATCAGGTTGCCGCCATTGTGGGTTACCACCAGCGTAGCGGGGGCGTCGCTTAGGGCGTCACGTTGACGCTCGATCTCGGCGTGCAGGGTCTCAAGCGCTGCTTCTGCGTCGTTTTCTACTGCTAGCTGGCTGGCCAGTTCGCGTACGTTGGCATCGAAGGCGGCGAGATAGTCATCGCCGGTGACGCCGGTATTTAGCAGTGGCGCGATGTCGCCAAGCTCGGCTTCCCAGTCGCCCTGGCGACCGGTGTAGAGGATGAGGCTTGGTTGGCTGGCGCGTATAGCGTCCATGTCGGGTGAGCGCAGGCCGCCGATATCGGCATAGTGATCAGCTCGGTATTGCGCCAGGTAAGCGGGCAGATTCTGTTTGGGAACCCCGACGACCTGCTCGCTAAGGCCCAGTGCATCCAGGGTGTCCAGGCTGCCTAAATCGAAGCTGGCAATGCGCGAATCGGCGCTAGCGACAGCGCTGGCCATTGAGAGTAATAGCGTGGCGGTGATGGTTTTCAGCGTCATGAAAAGCCCTTTTATGAGAAGTTAAATCATATGCAATAATTTCTCATCATCGCAGCAAGCGAGTGCGCTGTCTCGGCTCAATAGGGGAACGCTGCGTTGCTTAGAACGCGACCGCCTCGCAAAGGAGGCGGTCGTTATGGCTTGAGTGAGGCAGTGGACGTCGTTATGAGGCGACGCGGAAAGGATTGCGCGGGTCGTTATCCCAGGCGAGGAAGGGTTTGCCGGTTTCCTGAGGCACCATGGTGATGCAGTTCTCTACGGGGCAGGTGATTTGGCACAGGTTGCAGCCCACGCACTCGTCTTCGATGACCTCGTAGCGGCGTGCGCCGTCCTGCTCGGTGAGCTTGGCAATCGACTGGTGAGAGGTGTCTTCGCAGGCGATATAGCAGCGGCCACACTCGATGCACAAATCCTGGTTGATATGGGCGATGGTCTTGAAGTTGATATCCAGATGCTTCCAGTCGGTGGTGTGTGGCACCGCCTTGCGGGAAAACGCCTCGATGGAATCGTAGCCTTTTTCCGCCATCCAGCGGGAGAGGCCGTCTTTCATCTCCTCCACAATCCTAAAACCGTTGAGCATGGCAGCGGTGCACACCTGCACGCTGCCTGCGCCCAGGGCGATAAATTCCGCCGCATCCCGCCAGGTGGAAATACCGCCGATGCCTGAAATAGGTAGCGTGGGTGTGGCTGGGTCACGGGCAATTTCTGCCACCATGTTCAGGGCGATGGGTTTCACGGCGCTACCGCAGTAGCCGCCGTGGGTGCTCTGGTGGCCGACGGTGGGCTTGGCGACCATGTTGTCCAGGTCGATGCTGGTGATCGAGTTGATGGTGTTAATCAGCGAAACCGCATCCGCGCCGCCCCGTAGCGCCGCCTGGGCACCTACGCGAATATCGGTGATGTTGGGGGTGAGTTTGACGATCACCGGCTTGGAGTAGTGTTTTTTACACCAGTAGGTGACTTTTTCGATCAGATCCGGGTTTTGGCCCACCGCCGCGCCCATGCCGCGCTCCGGCATGCCGTGGGGGCAGCCCAGGTTGAGCTCAATACCGTCCGCGCCGGTGGCTTCTACCAACGGCAAAATGTAGGCCCAGGCTTCCTCGTTGCAAGGCACCATGATGGAGACGATTAGCGCCCGGTCGGGCCAATCCTTCTTCACCTGGGTGATCTCTTTAAGGTTGATCTCCAGCGAACGGTCGGTAATCAGCTCGATATTGTTAAAGCCAATCACCTCGCGGTTCTTGCCGTAGTGGGCGGAGTAGCGGGAGGAGACGTTGACCGCTGCGGGCTCTTCGCCGAGGGTTTTCCACACCACGCCGCCCCAGCCTGCTTCATAGGCGCGCACGACGTTATAGGCTTTGTCGGTGGGCGGGGCAGAGGCCAGCCAGAACGGGTTCGGGGCTTTGATGCCGGCAAAATTCACCGACAGATCAACGCCATTGACCACGCTGTCGCCGCTGTTTTTCTTGCCTGGAAAAGAGAGGGTGTTGAAAGGCGTGGTGTTCATGCGGCCTCCTGCTGGGCGGCGAGCGCTTGATGGATGGCGTGAGCTGCCAGCTTGCCGTGCTGCACGGCTTGCACGGTGAGGTCTTGGCCGGGTTTCACACAGTCGCCCCCGGCGTAAACGTTGGGCAGTGAGGTTTGGAACATCTCATTGACGTGAATGCGATCGCCGTCGTGGGCAAGCTCCGCTGCAGTGGCGTCGCGTAAGCTTTCGCCAGCGAAGCCTTGGCCGATGGCGGTGAAAACGGCATCCGCCGGAATCTCAAAGGATTCGCCGGTGGGTGTTAATCGCCCCTCTTGATCGTGGGTGTTAGCAAAGCGCATGCCTGCCACCTGCCCTTGCTCATTCAGCAGAATCTCATCGGGCTGCGCCCAGGTCACCATGCGCACGCCGTTGGCCTTGGCGATCTCCTGTTCATGGTCGGTGGCGGACATCGCCTCAACGCCACGGCGATACACCAGCGTGACTTCAGCCGCGCCCAGTCGCGCCATTTGCGTGGCCATATCGATCGCCGTATTGCCTGCGCCAATCACGATGCAGCGCTTGGCCACGGCCAAGCTGCCCAGGTCATCGGTCTGGCGTAGGGTTTTGATGTAGTCCACCGCAGGCATCAGGCCCGGAGCATCCTCGCCGGTTAGCCCCAGCGTACGGCTGGCCCCCAACCCCAAGCCCAGGAATACGCTGTCGTACTGCTGGCGCAGGGTGTCGAGGGTGAGGTTGTCGCCCAGGCGCTGGCCGTACTGAAGGTCGATGCCGCCGACTTCCAGCAAGAACTCGACTTCTTTACGGGCAAAGTCATCGGTCATCTTGTATCGGGCGATACCGTACTCGTTAAGCCCGCCGGGCTTTTGCTCCGCTTCAAACATCGTCACCTGATGGCCCAGCATTGCTAGGCGATGGGCGCAGGAGAGGCCCGCAGGCCCGGCACCCACCACGGCGATGTGTCGGCCAGTGCTAGCGGCGCGTTTAAAGGGGTGGCTCTCAAACTGCATGTGATCGGTGGCGTGGCGCTGGAGCAGGCCAATCAGCACCGGCTGACACTCGGCGTCGTGGTTACGCACGCAGCTACGCTCGCAGAGAATTTCCGTCGGGCATACGCGGGCGCAGCTGCCGCCGAGGATATTGGCTTCCAGAATGGTTTCTGCTGCGCCATTAATGTTGTTTTCGCTGATTTGGCGAATAAAGCTCGGAATATCAATGTCCGACGGGCAGGCTTCAACGCAGGGCGCGTCGAAGCAGTAGAGGCAGCGCTGGCTTTCGATGATAGCCTGACGCGGCGTCAGCGGTGGGTGAAGGTCGCTGAAATTATGCGCCAACGTCGCTGGGTCGTAGGTGCCGACCTCTTTTGCGCTAGGCAGGTGATCAAGTGAATGGGTCACGGTCGTTTCTCCATTGCTCTGTTCTTCGTAGGGGCCGGGATTAGCGCTTAACAGCCATTGGCGCATTCAGCTCGGCGCGCTTGGCGAGCAGCTCGAACACGCCGGGGTAGGCGGGGCGTTCCAAGTAGCGCCCTGTGCCGCGCTCGGCGTGCAGCTCGCCATCACGCCATGTCCACTTGCCCTGGCTGATGGTGTGACGGGCAATGCCGCGCACCGTTTTGCCCTCGAAAATGTTGAAGTCGACGTTCTGATGGTGGGTTTTAGCGGAGATCGTGCGCGTACCGTTCGGGTCCCACACCACGATGTCAGCATCGGAGCCCACTTGGATCGCCCCCTTGCGCGGGTAGAGGTTGAAGATTTTGGCGGTATTGGTAGAGGTGACCGCGACAAACTCTTGGGGCGATAGCTTGCCGGTATTCACGCCTTCGTCCCACAGCACGGCCAAGCGGTCTTCCACGCCTGCGGTGCCGTTGGGGATTTTGGTGAAGTCATCTTTACCAGCGGCCTTTTGCTCTTCGCAGAAGCAGCAGTGGTCGGTGGCGGTGGTTTGCAGGTTGCCGGATTGCAGGCCGTGCCAAAGCGCTTCCTGATGGCCTTTAGGGCGGAAGGGCGGGCTCATGACGTGGGCGGCGGCAGTTGCCCAGTCGGGGTTTTGATAAACGCTGTCGTCGATTACCAGATGGCCCGCTAAGCACTCGCCAAATACCGGGTGGCCCTGCTGGCGGGCGTAGGCGATTTCGTCCACGGCGTCCTTGGTGGAAACGTGTACCAAATAAACCGGCGCCCCCAGGGTGCTGGCAATACGAATCGCCCGGCTGGCGGCTTCGCCTTCCACCTGGGGCGGTCGGGAAAGCGGGTGCGCTTCTGGCCCGGTCATCCCCTGGGCGAGCAGCTTTTGCTGCATGTGGTAGACCAGCTCGCCGTTTTCCGCGTGTACGGTGGGAATCGCGCCCAGCTCCAGGCAGCGGGAAAAACTCTCCACTAGGATATCGTCAGTGGCCATGATCGCGCCCTTGTAGGCCATAAAGTGCTTGAAGCTGTTAACGCCGTGCTCCCGCACCAGGGTGCCCATCTCTTCTTTGACGCTCTCGTCCCACCAGGTAATCGCCACGTGGAAAGCGAAGTCGGTGGCGGCTTTTTCGGCCCAGCCTTGCCAGGTGTTAAACGCTTCCAGCAGCGACTGGCCGGGGCTTGGGATCACAAAGTCGATGATGGTCGTGGTACCCCCTGCCATGGCGGCGGCGGTGCCGGTGTAGAAATCTTCGCTGGCCACCGCGCCCATAAACGGCATCTGCATATGGGTGTGGGGGTCGATGCCGCCGGGCATCACCAACTGGTGGCTGGCATCGACGATCTCGCAGCCTTCCGGCACGTCTAAATCGGTGCCAATGGCGTGGATTTTTCCATCGACGCAGAGCACGTCAGCACGGTAGGTGTCGGCGTGGGTGACGACGGTGCCGCCCTTGATCAATAAACTCATGGTTCACTCCTGGGGTAATTGACTGAGGGGCTTATTCGCCGTCGGTTAAACGGGTGTAGGTTTCCGGGCGGCGGTCACGGAAGAACTGCCAGTTGTTGCGTACCTCGCGCACCATGTCTAAATCGATCTCGTGTACCAGCAGCTCGTCTTCCGTTTCGCTGGCCTGGGCTTCGATCTTGCCGCGTGGGTTGACGATATAGCTGGAGCCGTAAAAATCGCCGATATTCCAAGGCGCTTCGCTGCCGACGCGGTTGATGGCAGCGATGAAGCAGCCGTTAGCGGCGGCTGAGGCGGGCTGTTCAAGCTCCCATAAATATTGGGATAGCCCGGCGACGGTGGCGGAGGGGTTGAAGATGACTTCGGCACCGTTAAGGGCCAGTGCTCGCCAGCCTTCGGGGAAGTGACGGTCGTAGCAGATATACACGCCGATCTTACCGTAGGCGGTATCGAACACCGGCCAGTTGGATTGGCCCGGCTTAAAGAAGAATTTTTCCCAAAAGCCAGCCACTTGGGGAATGTGTGTCTTGTGGTATTTGCCCAGATAGCTACCGTCAGCGTCGAATACCGCCGCCGTGTTGTAGTAAACGCCGGTCTCGGTCTCTTCATAGATAGGGACGATGATCACCATGCGGTGCTCAGCCGCGAGCCTCTGCATCATCTGGCAGGTGGGGCCTTCCGGCACCCGCTCGGCGGCGGCGTACCATTTGCCATCCTGGCTGGGGCAAAAATAGGGTTGGTTGAACACTTCTTGGAAACACAGCACCTGCACGCCCTGATCCGCTGCTTGCTGAATCATCGGCAGGTGGGCCTCGTTCATGGCATCGCGAATCGCGGCAGGTTCCAAATCGGTACTGGTTTTTAGGCCCATTTGTATTAGGCCGATTTTCATTTTCTGCATACAAAAGCCCTCTCGTATCCTACGCGCCAACCGCTGGCTCGTTTTTAAAGGTGAGTAACGGTTCGCAGTAATCAGGTTTTGCTAATATTTGTGAGCCGCTATGGATGAGCCATTAGCGTGGGTTGCTTGGCGTGTAGTGATATCGACTCAATGCCGACGGATTATTGTTATGAGTAAAGTTGTCATATTTGACAGCTTTTTGAACATAGTCCCTTATGCAGTCGCTTTTCAAGATTTTTTTACTGTGGGTGTTCGTTTTTATTAACTAATTGATTTTATATGGGATTGTTGTTTTTTATTGTTGCTTTTACTCATTTGGTGAATGCGTGCACATGAATGGTGATGTATTTATTGTTATTTGAATCAATTGCTTAGTATATTTATTCATTATTTTTCTGAAATTTAACGTCTCTTTTTGGTGCGCTATTTTTTTAACCAGCTATGTTTTTTAGGGGAGTTAGTATGGGTTTATTAAAACAATAACAATTCAATAGGGAGTGATTGTCTGTCTGCCATTTAAGTCAGCTTTTTGTTCAATAAGTTAACGGCCATGCTTTGTTTTTAGGCATGTTTATTGCTTTAACGAAAGCTGAACCCGTGAATGCGATCGGCAATATCGCTGCTGAGGAGAATAAAATGACTGGCTCAAGAACCCAGATGATCGACAGAGAGGGGTTGATTGAACTTCAAGTCGGTGAGGATGTGCGCAATAGTCCTCGCTTCAACGAGGATATTGCGCCTACCCAGGCCAGCGAGCGCACCTGGAGCAAGTGGAACATTGCGGCGCTGTGGGTCGGGATGTCTATTTGTGTTCCCACCTATACGCTGGGCGGCGTATTGACCGCCTACTTTGGCTTGAGCGTTGGCGAAGCACTGTTTGCCATTCTATTAGCGAATATCATCGTGTTGATTCCGCTTACCTTGAACGCTTTTCCTGGCACTAAATTTGGCATTCCCTTTCCTGTCGTTTTACGTTCCTCCTTCGGTATCTTAGGGTCCAATGTGCCTTGCCTGGTGCGGGCATTGGTAGGCTGTGGCTGGTTTGGTATTCAGACCATGTTCGGTGGCTTGGCTATTCATCTACTGCTTTCGGAGTTAATTCCCGCCTGGGCGGCGCTTGGCGGTGTCGGGGAAGTGATTGGCTTTTTCGTGTTCGGTGCCATGAACCTATATGTGGTGATTCGCGGGGCAGAATCAATCAAGTGGCTCGAAACCTTGGCCGCACCGCTGCTGTTGGCAGTAGGTGTTGGGTTGATGATATGGGCATGGCCGAATATGTCGATGACCGAGCTGCTGGCGCAGCCGCCTTCGCGCCCTGAGGGAGCTTCCGTTTATGGTTATTTCTTTGCGGGCTTGACCGCCATGGTGGGGTTTTGGGCCACCCTGTCACTGAATATTCCCGACTTCAGCCGTTTTGCCAAAAGCCAAAAAGACCAGATTGCTGGTCAAATCATCGGGCTGCCGCTGACGATGTTCTTCTTTGCCGCCCTCGGTGTCGTGTTAACCGCGGCGTCCGAGACGCTGGTGGGCCAGACCGTTGCTGATCCGGTGCGTCTGATTGGCTATATCGATAGCCCCTTTTGGGTCGTCATGGCGATGCTGCTGATCATCATTGCCACAATTTCCACCAACACAGCGTCGAATATTGTTTCGCCAACCAATGATTTCCAAAATATTGCGCCCAAACTGATCAACCAGACACGCGGTGTGCTGATGACCGGGGCGGTAGGTGTTTTGCTGATGGGGTACGATCTGCTGCAAAAGGCAGGTGTGATTCCTCCGGGCGTGTCACTCGAGCAGATGTACTCCAACTGGCTGCTCGGTTACTCCAGCCTGCTCGGCCCCATAGCGGGCATCATGGCGGTCGACTACTTTTTGATCAAAAAACAGCGCTTGGATGTGCCGAGCCTTTATCTGGACAACCACGCCTATCCAGCGGTGAACATGGCTGGGTTTATCGCGTTTGGGGTGCCGGTACTGCTCACCTTGATGTCGCTGCTCACCGGCACGATGAACTGGTTTTACGATTACGGCTGGTTCACTGGCTCTGCACTGGGCGCCATCGTTTATTTTGTTGCCAGCCAGGTGTTGGCATCGTCTAACCAAGTGGGGCCTGCCCCCATCATGGCCAGTGAGGTATCCAAGCACTCTTAGTACCCAGGCGGGTCAAGCGGGAATAGGGCAAATCTTGGCCGAGCGCTGAGATTTGTCGTGTCTATTCAGCGCGTTTGATATATCCCAGAAATGCATCCACCACCCGATTGGGGCGCCGGTCATGGCGGGTGATTAGCACAAACGGAATACGGTAGTGCTGGAAGCTAGTATGAAGGGCGCGCATTTTGCCTGCGCTGACCCATTGGTCGGCGACATGCTCGGGTAGAAAACCGATAAACCGCCCGGTCAGAATCAGAAATGCCGCGCCTTCGCGATCAGAGGCAGACGCTTGCAGATTGAGCGCTTCATGCGCTTGGCGTGCGGTATCGGGCAGGGGATAGCGGGGGCGAATCGCTGGGTGGTTATTGAGCTGCGTTAGGCTCAGCGCCTCGTTGGGCACGCCGAACAGCGGATGGTCGGCGGCGCAGTAGAGAAACGAGGGCTCATCATAGAGGTGCCGACTCTCCAAGCTCGTGGGCAAATTCACGGCAGGCACTACGCCGACGTGTAAATGACCGTCCATCACGCCTCGAATCACCGCATCGGATGGCTCCATATGGATATGCACCGTTACCTCGTGATGTGGCGCAGTGAGCGCTGCCAGCGCATGGGTCACATCCATCGCGGGGAGCGTGACGAGGTTATCGGTGATGCCGATATTCAGCTCGCCTTTGACGGTATGGTGTAAGGCGTTGACGTCGCTTTTAAACGTCTCCAGCGCGGTCAATAGGGTCAAACCCGCCTGGTAAATTTCTTTGCCCTCTTCGGTTAAACTAAACCCACTACGACCTCGCTGGCAGAGTGAGAACCCTAGCCTGGCTTCCAAATCATTCATGTGCTGACTAATCGCTGAACGACTAATGCCAAGCGTGGTTTCCGCTGCCGTAAAACCGCCGCATTCAACCACCGTTTTGAAAATTCGAATGAGACGAATCTCGTAGTCGCTCATTTGGCTCAGCGATGCCATAGCAATTCCTTAGTACGTAGCCTCTTAACCGATAACGTCACGCTTTTTAACGTATTACCTGTGATAAAAACTGATATACATCCCATAAGCACCGCGGCACTATCGGTTTAAACCACGTGTCAGCGCGTGTGGTGTATCGTTGCTGTTTTTTTACACTGTATCAGGTGTCCTGATCGGATACCTGGATAAGGCCTCTGCGCGATGTCTGTTACTCCCGATGATGTAAATGATAATGCATTGAAGGCTACTCCTACCTACCGCCGCCAGCGGCGAAACGTGGTGGCGGCTTACCTATTAGCGCTTTTCGTGATGGCGTTACTGTTTGGCTGGCTGCTGAATGCACAGTACCGACAGGAAATCGAGGCCGCTGAATCACGCATTGCCGCGCGGGCCAATGTTGTCACGGAGTGGGCGAAAGGGGTCTTTGCACAGAGTGGGCAAGCCCTTTTTGGGCTCACTGAGAACCTAGCGTTACAAGGCATACCTGCCAGTGATAACACGCAGGCATTACGGCGTTCGCTAGAAAACTTAACCGCCTACGTCCCGATGATTGATGAGGTCGCCGTATTCGATGCCGAAGGTAGATTAGTTGCAAGCAGCCGAGCCGATCGACCAGTGGGTATGACCATCAGCGAGTCGCGTTTTTTTAAAGTCTTTCAGCATAGCGAACAGCAGGAGCTGATTACGCCGCTTTACTGGTCTAAAGGTGATCAGCGCTTCTATTTGTACCACGGTCGGCGAATCAATACCCTCGCCGGAGATTTTGCAGGGGTGGCCATTTCCAGCATCCTGCCTGATGTCTTTGCCGACTCCCTTGAGCAGATGAGCGTATACGACGGTGAGAGTATTGCGCTGGTCGATTCCGGTTTAAAGTTTATTGCTCGCTATCCGCTACCCGGTGAGCAGTTTACGGTTGGCAAGCAAATTGAAAGTACTGAAACAGCGCAGCGGATAAACAGTGGTGAAGCTACTTTCGCGCTAAGCGCTGAGTCACCTATTGACGGCCGTGAGCGTCTGTTTCGCATGCAGCGGGTAGGCGAATATCCGATGCTGGCAGTGGTGGGCATTGACCTACACGAACTGTTGGCAGCCTGGCGCCAGCGTGCATTGATCCTAACGCTAGTGATGGGAGTGATTGCGCTGCTGGGGGCCTGGGGCGCTCGCCACTACCTCAACCGCTTAGCATTAGCGCATCAGCTACGTCAGCGAATCGAGGAGCGTGAACAGGCGCGGGCCGAGGCGCAAATTGCTGCTGCTGCCTTCCAGACGCATTTAGGGATTCTTATTACCGATGCGCGGGGCGCTATTCTCAAGGTTAATGAAACCTTTACACGAATTACCGGCTATAGCGAAGCGGAGATAGTGGGTAAAAAACCGCGTATGTTTAGCTCTGGGCTCCAAAATGCCGCGTTTTATCGCCGGCTATGGAAAAGCGTTAGTAGGACCGGAAATTGGGAAGGGGAGATATGGAATCAGCGTAAAAATGGCGAACTGTTTCCAGAATGGCTCACCATCAGCGCGGTATACAGCGCAGAGGGGGTGCTGACCCACTACGTGGCCACCATGAGCGATATTAGCGAGCGCAAAGCCGCTGAGCAGGAAATTCATCAACTCGCCTTCTATGACCCGTTGACCGGGCTCGCCAATCGGCGGCTGTTTATGGACCGCATGGATTCGGCACTCAAGGAGCTTCATCGTCATCAGCGCTTTGGTGTATTGCTCTTTATTGATATCGACAACTTCAAGCAGATTAACGACACCTTGGGCCACTATACCGGTGACCAGCTACTGCAGGGTGTGGCGCGGCGGATGGGGCAGATGCTGCGCGATACCGATACGCTGGCGCGACTGGGTGGGGATGAGTTTGCGGTACTCATTGAAGGCATCGATAGCAATTACGCGCAAACCACGCGGCTTGCTGAACGCATTGCGCATAAGTTGCTGTCAGCACTCAATGAGCCAATTACGCTTGCGAAGGAGAGTGTGATCGTCACCGGCAGTATTGGCATTGCCATGATGGCCAGCAATGAGTACAGCGTAGACGACTATCTGCAGCAGGTGGATATGGCGCTCTTTGAAGCCAAAAGTAGTGGCCGTCATAGCCTGTGCTTTTTTAATCCTTACATGCAGGCAGCGCTACTGGCGCATGTGAAATTAGAATCGGATTTGCGCCAAGCACAGGTCACTAAACAGTGGCAGCTCTATTACCAGCCTCAGGTGGATCATCACGGGACGATTACCGGCGTTGAAGCATTGTTGCGCTGGCATCATCCGGAACGTGGCATGGTTTCTCCAGGTGAGTTCATTCCGCTGTTGGAAAGCATGGAGCTGATTAACGATGTAGGCGAGTGGGTGTTGGAGGATGCCTGCTTACAATTGGCGCATTGGGCACGCCATCCCCAGCTAAGCCAGTTGACGATATCGGTTAATATCAGCCCGCTACAGTTCCGTGACGATGACTTTTTGTCGCGCGTGGAGAGGGTGTTTGCGCGTACCCAGGCGCCGCTTTGCCAATTAAAGCTAGAAGTGACCGAATCATTGTTCGTAGAGGCGCGCGATGACGCGCGGGATAAAATGCTGGCCCTTAAAGCGCAGGGCATACGCTTTTCGCTGGATGACTTTGGTACCGGCTACTCATCGTTGGCCTACTTGGCTCAGCTGCCGCTGGATCAGCTAAAAATTGACCAATCGTTCGTTCAGAAAGTGCTCGAAAGCCAAGCCAATGCAGCGATTGTAGAGAGTACCATCGCCCTGGCGGAGAGCCTTAACTTAGAGGTGATCGCGGAAGGGGTGGAAACAGAGGCGCAGCAGGCGTGGCTATTGGCGCATGATTGCCACGCCTATCAAGGTTACCTGTTTGGACGCCCCGTCACCGCTGAAGCGATTGAGCGACTGATGGCAGGCCACTAAATCACGGATGTGAAACTTCGAGTCTTCCTTTCAAGCCATTGCCATTGAGCGCAAGCGGGCTTCGATAGCCTCGTCATGAGGCGTCAGAGCCTCGGGAAGGATGATTTCCAAGCGCGAGTCTTGCCGCCAGGCACTGCTTTCGACGCTCAGTGTGCCTTGTGCCCGGTTGAGACGCTTCCACCCGCTGCTGGTGTGGAACACGCCTTTAATGCGCGCTTCCGGGGGCAGTTCTCCCAGGCATGTCGCCAAACGGTCTAGATCAAAGCGATCACTGGGATGCCAACGTAAGCCGGTGCTGGTGTAGCCCAATGCAGCGCCGGTTTCTCGCTGCGGCTTGCCGGGGGCCGGGGGAAAATCAAAAAAGCTGCCTTCCAGGCTGGGCGCTGCCGCCAACTGCTGGTGGCTGGCGGGCACGCTCATATCACTCTCTTTCGCCTGACCGCTCTGAGCTAATAGCGCAAAAGGGAGTTCGCCCTGGGTGGCTTCATGCACCCATTTGCGTGGCGGCCAGCGCTGCGCCACAAAAGCGTGAGCAGCGTTGAGCTGTTCGGGCGTGCTCTGGTCAAGCATGGTCAGTGCCACGGCATCGGCCATGTCGAGCTGATCGCGAAAGGTGTCGTGTTGCCTTGCCCGCGGGTCGTCTAGCCGGCGCGGGTCAAGGGTGGCGATAATGTCGCGCACGTCCAGCGCCTCACTGAAGGCGTCGCCCCGCAGTAGATCGAGTAGGCCTGCCGGGTGGCCAAGGCCGGAGGGTTCGATGATGACCCGATCCGGTTGGCTGCGGGCGAGTAAATTCACCAGCGCGGCCTGTAACACAAAGGCGAGCTGGCAGCACAGGCAGCCGCCGGGCAAGCCTTTGATAACGACATCATCACGGGCATCGAACATCGCCTGATCGATGCCGATCTGGCCAAACTCATTGACCAGGATGGCCCATGTTTCATCCACAGGCTTCTGCTCGATCAGGCTGTGGATAAGCGTGGTTTTGCCGCTACCTAAAAAGCCGGTAATGATATGAACCGGCACGTTACGCTTCGCTTTTTTTGCCAGACCCGCCAATGCCTAGCCCCCTGTCATGTTCATAAAGCGCACCACTTGGACATCACCATCGGTGGTAAAGTGATGGCGCTCTGGTTTGAGCGGCAGGGCATTGATAATCGCTTCTTTTAGCGCCTGCATATTGCCGGGGTGGCGGCGTAGCACAGCGCGAAGATCCACCGAGTGCTCATTGCCTAGGCACAGCAGTAAACGACCTTCGACCGTCACCCGTACACGGTTACAGGTATCGCAGAAATTGTGGCTGTGGGGGGAGATAAAACCGATTCGGCTGTCGCTATCGCGCATTCTGAAATAACGCGAAGGGCCAGACGTCGTTTCGGTCGTGGGGGTCAACGGGTAACGGGTTTCAATCAGCTTTTGAACGTCATCGCTAGAATAGAACGTTTCCGCGCGTGAGTGATCCGATACATCGCCCAGCGGCATCTCTTCGATAAAGCTAATATCGAGGCCTTCCTGGCGGGCAAAGGTAACCAAATCGACTACCTCGTCATCGTTACGCCCTTTCAAAATGACCGCATTGAGCTTGATGCGCTTGAATCCCGCTTCCTGGGCGGCGTGGATGCCATCGATTACTTTGGCTAAATCGCCCGTGCGGGTGAGCTGTTTGAAGCGCTCAGCATCCAGCGAGTCCAGGCTGATGTTCAGCCGCCGCAGGCCGCTGGCGTAAAGCTGTTTGGCGTGCTTGCGCAAGCTGGCGCCGTTGGTGGTCATAGTGAAATCATTAAGGCCCGGCATCGCACCGATTTCATCAACCAGTTGCTCGATGCCGCGGCGCACCAGCGGCTCGCCACCGGTCAGGCGGATCTTCTCAACGCCAAGCTCGGTGAAGGCGCGGGCCACCATGGCGATCTCTTCAAGCGTGAGCACCTGGGCGCGGGGTAGAAACGTCATCTCCTCGCTCATGCAGTACACGCAGCGAAAATCGCAGCGATCGGTGACCGATATCCGCACATAGCTGATGCGTCGGCCAAAGTCGTCGATCAGTTGCTGGGTCGCGGATTGTTGAGTCGGTCGTTGCTCGATCATAGCCATCCCGTTAGTGGTTGTATGCTGACCACTTCTCCTGGTTGCGCGGCGTCCTGGTCGTCGGCAAGTTCGATTAAACAGTTGGCAGCCACCATCGAGGTTAAAATACCGGAGCCTTGAGCACCGGTACTGCGCACGTGTAGCTGGCCATTTTCATCAGTATGGTAAACGCCGCGAATAAAGTCAGTACGCTTTAAGCGACTTTTTAACAAGTTATCGGCGATCGCCTGCAGGCGATGGGGTGGCGCCATGGGCTGCCCATGAAGCCGGTTCAACAGCGGGGTCACGAATTGTAGAAAGGTTACCATGACCGCCACCGGATTACCGGGCAAGCCCACAAACGGTGTGCGCGCGTCGCCTAACCAGCCGCAGGCCATAGGGCGACCCGGGCGCAGTGCCACGCGCCAGAATGCCAAGCGGCCCAGTTGTTCCAGTGCAGTGCGGGTAAAGTCGGCTTGACCCACTGACACGCCACCGCTGGTAATCACCAAATCGCTCTGATCAGCGGCCTGCCGCAGCGCCGTTTTGGTCGCCTCTAAGTCGTCGGGCAGGATGCCTAGGTCAATGACCTCGACGCCTTGCTCGGTAAGCAGGCCGGTCAAGGTAAAGCGGTTAGCGTCATAAATACCTGCTTCCGGTAACGCTTCGCCGGGGGCGGTGACTTCATTGCCCGTGGAAAAAATCGCCACGCTAGGTCGTTTATAGACGGCTACCTCGGCATAGCCTAAGGAGGCGATCAGCCCTAGCGCCGCCGCGTCGAGCCGTGCCCCCGCCGGTAGCGCCGTGTCGCCAATGGCAATGTCTTCCCCGGCTTGGCGAACATGCTGGCCGTGTTTGAGGCGCTCTGGCGACGCAATGATCATATGCGCGGGCTGTTCGTCTTCCGGTTCGTGCAGCTGTTCACTCATCACCACGGTATCGGTGCCCGGCGGTAGTGGTGCGCCAGTGGTAATGCGCACACAGTGGCCGGCCGGTACTAATTCACGGCGATACTGCCCGGCCAACACCTCACCGGCCAGCGGCCAGTGCGTTTGTTTGGCGCCAACGCCTTTTTTGGGCAGGGCCAATGCCACACCATCCATGGCCGCATTGGTATTTTGCGGCACGTTGATGGGTGCCTGTAGGGCGGCGGCCAACCGTCGGCCGTGAGCCTGCGCCAGCGGGATCTTTTCGCTTTCCAGCGGGCGTTCGATCAGCGTAGCGAGTGCCTGTCGCGCCTCGTCAACGCTGAGCATCTGCTCGCCAAGGTCAAAGCAGGAGAGCGTCATCTGAGCTCCTTCGTGGCGGATTTCAGCAGCGCCTCTTCCAGGTGCAACTTCTCCTCCTCGGTATTCAGGTTGGCAAAGGCGTCGGGGCAGTCCGACATATCGACCTTGCACCACGCATGGCGGGCGTACCAGCGGTCGATCTTGCGTTCGCCTTCGGCAAGCGTGGCGGCCAAGTCATCGGCTAATGAAGTGCGCAGCAGCGCAACGACAGGGTGCAACCGCTCGCCATCAAAGGCGACGGCGATATCATGATCGCCAATGCCTGCCACCATGCGTGCGACTAAGTCGTCAGGCAGGGCGGGGGAGTCGCAGGGAGCTACCAGCAGCCAAGGCGTTTTGGCCGCACGCAGGCCGCTGTAGATACCCATTAGCGGGCCTTTGAAGCCCGTTTCTTCATCGGCTATCACGCGATCGGCAAAGAAATGGTAGGCGTCGGCATTGCGGTTGGCGTTAATCAGCAGCTCAGCCACTTGGCCCTCAAGGCGTTTGACGACATGGCCGACTAGCGGCAGGCCGGCGAACGGCTCAAGCCCTTTATCACGGCCACCCATTCTGCGCCCTTCGCCGCCGGCGAGAATCATGCCGGTGAGTTCGTGAGTGGGAATCATGAGCTTGCCTCTTTCGATGAACGAGCCTGCGGGGGACGATTAGGTATCTCATCCAACGCCAGGCGATTGTGGGTATTAATAGCCTGGAAATGGCGGCCTTTCGCGCGGGCAATCAGCATGACGCCGAAGCGTTCGGCCAGTTCAACGCCTTTTTGGGTAACGCCGGATCGCGAGACCAGCACGCTAATGCCCATTTGCGCTACTTTTAGCACCATTTCAGACGTCAGCCGCCCGGTGGTGTAGAAGATATCGGCATCGGCACTGTTGGCTTGTTGCAACCATTGCCGCCCTGCCAGCGTATCCACCGCGTTGTGCCGACCAACATCCTCGACAAAGTCGAGCACCTCGGTTTGTCGGCACAGCGCGCAGCCGTGAACGGCGCCAGCGCTGCGGTAGGTCTCATTATAGGCATTAAGGTTTTGCAGCAGTTGATAGAGCGATGATTGTGCCAGTTGGGTCTCGGGCAGTGCCGTCAGCGCCGTTTGATCGAGCAGCTTACCAAAGACCGTGCCCTGGCCGCAGCCGGTGGTGACAGTACGCGTGCTTAATCGCGCCTCTAAATCTTCGGGTAAGTGGCGCGTGATCACGACCGCGGCTTCTACTTCCCAATCGACCTGCACGGCGGCTAAGTCAGCCGCGGCACGCAATAGCCCCTGGTTGCGTAGATAACCCACAACTAAGGCTTCCGGATCATCGCCCAGCGTCATCAGGGTGACGATCTCTCGCTTATTAAGGTACACGGTGAGTGCCCGTTCAGCGGCAATTGCCTGCTGGCGCGAATCGCCGTACTCATCAACGATACAAATTTCGGTGGTGGCCGGTAGGCGGGCTCGGCTTATCTGAAGGGTAGGCGGAAGGGCGGGCATCCATGAACCTCTCAAAAGAGTTCTTGCAGTACGACAGGGTTGACGATGATGGCGCTGGGGATGCTTACTTGTCTACCCATTCAAGCGCTATTCTTATTAGTACGTTTTTTTCAAAATACGTTTGTTCTTCGGACCATTTCTACACATGTCATCCATGCAAGGGTCAGGGTATTAACATTATGAGCGATAACTTACGCCCAATCAGCATTACCTTGGTGGCCGAGGCCAAGCAGGTGAAGCGTTTTACGCTGACCCAGTGGCGCATAGCAGAGCTTGCGCTGGGCGATCAGGGTGACAATGTGCTCAATCTACAGCTTTCGATGACCGAGCGTGCCGCTTACCGCTTCAATTTGACCTCGACGACGCCGCGATTATTTGTACGGGCAGGCTTTACTGGGCAAACACCCAAGCCAGATGCCATCACCGCCAGCCAGGACGTGGCGGCCGGTTGGATGGACGGTGAGCAGCAGGTGCTGGAAGCTGCCATGCCCATGGCCATTCAGGTCTGGCTAGAGAACTACCTGGCACGGCATGGGGAAGCGCCAATGGAAATGCGCAAGAAAAAACGCAAAGGGGCGGGACGCGCCAAAGACACGCCCTCCAAGGAGCAGCCGTAATGAGCCGCTTGGAACGCTGGTCGCGGTTGAAACGCAACGTCGAGACAGAAGAAGACGTATCGACCGCTTCGCAACAAAATCTGGCGGCGGTTGACGACGTGCCCGCTGACGCCGATGCAGCGCCTCGTCACGAGGCCGCTCCGACTGATGCTGAGAACGAACACCCTCAGGCGCCGCCTGAACCCGGCAGCTTAGACCACACCTTGCCAGACCCTGAAACGCTGCAAGCGGGCAGTGACTTCAGCGCTTACATGGTGCCGGGCGTCAGTGGTGCTTTGCGTCGGCAAGCGCTGAAACGTCTTTGGGCCACAGGTAACTATAACGTGCGCGATGGCTTGGACGATTACGACGCCGACTACCATAAGCTGCTGAAACCGATGTCGTCGGAACTGGCCGGTAAACTTCGCCAGTGGACTCATAAAATAGAAGAAGCCGTGGATAAACAAGTCGCTGAGACCCAACGCGAGGGTGCAAAAGACAGCGATGAGCTAGAATCGCCGCCTACCGCGGATGACAGTGACAGCCGCCCCAAAAATGCTTCACTAGACGACCAGTCTGATTATTTATCTGGCGGAGAAAAAAACATCTAGCCTTTTCTGAAAATAAATGAAAAACAAAGCGTTGAGTGGCATTGAAGGCGCAAGCGTTGGAAGCGTTGACGGTAATTAATTTGGCAAAGTGTGGTTTTCGCCATAGGCTTAACTTAGTTTCCGCACATTGTTATGCCACAATAGTTAAATATATAACTCAAAAATATAATAAGAATTATTCACTGACCGTGAGAATGCATGAATCAACGAATCCAACTGGCGTCCGTAGACGACCAGCGTAATGCCGAGGCTAGAGAAACGGTACGCCGACGTATCTCTTGGCCGGCCAATTTAACGCCCGCCAATGTGACTTATCACAGCCGTGGTCATGCGCTGTTAATAGGTACTTCCGCTGACGTAAATGCTGCTGCGCGCGCCCTTCAAGGCCGCGGCTTGGCCTCACTTACGCTGCTAGTGACCGGCCCTGCTGCGCATGACCAGGACAGCGAGGTAGCCGATACAGCCGTTGCCAGCGAACCGTTTGTCTCGCAAACGCTTAGTAGCCATCAATTGGCCCAACTGCGTATCAATGGTTATCTCGGGGCCTTTCGCGTTCAGCTCGACGATGAAGATGCCCCATTGGATCTTGCCCGCGCGCTAATTGAGCGCGACAGCTTCGATCTCATTCTCGATTTAGCACCCACCACGCATACTCAGCGCTGGGAGCTACCACCCCCGGGTTATGTTGTCTTACCGTGGCAAGACGTTGAGCAGCGCAGCGAGACCCTCGATAATTTTGTGGGGCTAGTGGGTGAGTTCGACAAGCCGCGCTATTTCCAAGTCAACAGCGATCTGTGTGCCCACTCCACCAGCGGCAACATTGGCTGTACCCGCTGCCTGGACGTTTGCCCGGCGGACGCTATCGCCAGTGTTAAAGGCCGGATTGAGTCTCGCATTGAGATTGACCCCTACCTTTGCCAAGGCGTGGGAAGTTGCACCAGCGCGTGCCCCACGGGGGCCATTGAGTTTCGCTTACCGGAAACACGCCGCCAGCAAGATACCCTTTCTGCCTGGTTAGCGGCTTATCGTGAAGCAGGCGGTCAAGTCCCGGTGCTGCGTTTTGTTACTCATGAGTCCCAGGACGCCGAGCGCGCTGCTGGTGTGGTGCCCGCTGGGCATGTCATTGATGCACCATTGGAAGAGTTAGGCGCCGCCGGCCACGACCAGTGGCTAACGGCGCTGGCTGCGGGTGCCGCCGAAGTGCGTATCCAGCTGCACCCGGGAATGCCTGCCCGCTTGAGTGCTTTTTTGACTGCTCAGGTCGCCCAGGCGCATGCCTTATTAACCGCGCTGGGCCATGAGCCCGCACGGGTCTCGTTGATCGAGATTGCCGATGGGGCCGCGCGAGACGCACTGCCGGTAGGTACACCGCTGACCGATGCGCCGCTGAACCTGCCAGAGCCGGAAAAACGTGCACGCTTGAACCGTGTACTGGCCCGGTTAGCAGAGCTGGGTAAGCCTGTTGATGCGCGGGCCGCGGTACCCGCGGGCGCGGCGTATGGTGCCATTCAGGTAGACAGCGATGCCTGCACGCTTTGCCACGCCTGCGTCAGTAATTGCCCAACCCCGGCACTCAAGTCAGGCGGTAAAACGCCCGCGCTGAGTTTTCTGGAAGCGGACTGCGTACAGTGTGGCTTGTGTGAACAGGCCTGCCCGGAAGATGCGATTACTCTACTGCCTGGTTTCCTGGCTTCCAGTGCCCGTGAAACACGACAGATTTGCCACGAGGAGGGCGCTTTTGCTTGCATCAACTGCGGCAAGCCGTTTGCTACTGTCAGCACGGTCGCTACTATTAAAGAGAAGTTGGCCAACCATCCTTACTTTGCTGGTGATGCCATGATTCGCCTGGAAATGTGCGAGGACTGCCGGGTAAAAGATGTCTGGAAAACCATGATCCGCGATCCCGACGCGCAACTGAAGGTATAAGCCGATGACGGATGCATTGCCCACGCTGAAAGAAGCGGATGCGCTACGCGCCGATATCTATCGGCTATTGGCCACCCTGTTGCGGCAGGCGCCTGATACCGCGTTGTTAGATTGGTTGGCTGAGCTGGATGTTGAACAAGACGGCAGTCGCCTGGCCGAGTGCTGGCATGCGCTGTCAGTCGCCGCAAAGAGTGCTGATAGCGAGCGACTAAAGCAGGCCCACTTTCGCCTTTTGGTCGGTGTGATTCAGGGTGAAGTGGTGCCGTATGCCTCTTGGTACCGCAACGGCGAATTGATGGAAGCAGCGCTAGTGGCGCTGCGCCAGGATTTACGAGCACTCGGTTTTGAACGTAGTGAGCATACCCGTGATCCCGAGGACCACCTGGCAGCTCTATGTGAAGTGATGGCAATGCTGATCGACACTGCCAGTCACGAACAGGCTTATTTCTTTAGCCAACATTTAGCGCCTTGGGCGGCCAGCTGTTTTGCCGACCTAGGACAGGTAGACACCGCTTTCTATGCAGCGCTGGGGCAGTTAGGTAGCGCTTATATGGAGAGTGAAGAGGCTCGCATGCAGGTAGATGTGGGCCATACGCCAGTGCGTATCGTTGAACATTAACACTGACGGCACAGGCAGTACGTGCTAAAGCTGAGAGATGAACTGAGGGTCGAAGCCCACGCCATCGATAACAGCAGCACCCTAATAATAAAAGCTAAAAGCGATTAATAATCAAAGCTCTTTATAAAGCCCCGGTTAAAAGGCCCTGTATAAAAAGCATGCAAGAGGAGAGACCCATGCATCAGTCACACAATCCTGAGCGCCGCCGGTTTATGAAAACCGTTGGGTTGGGAACGGCCGCTGCAGGCGCTGCAGCGGCCGTCGGTCATGTCACGCTGGCACAGGCTGACACTGCTCCCGCCAAAAACCAAAAACAAACGGTTAACTACCGTGAGACTGACCACATCCGTGCATATTACGCCTCGCTGCGTGACTGACGGCGGAATGCCAGGAGATTTGCCATGCGTTTAACTCGCAAAACAGACACCCCCAAGGCCTCCGGGCTGGGAATTTCCCGCCGTCAATTCCTAAAGCGTACGGGGGCAGCGACGGGTGGAGTGGCCGCTGTTGGTTTCATGGGCGCGCCGATGATGAAGCGCTCAGAAGCCGCGGACAAAACCCCCGTACTCGACTCGCCGGTAGAGACCAAGCGCACCATCTGCTCTCACTGTTCGGTAGGTTGTGGCGTTTATGCGGAAGTTCAAGAGGGCATTTGGACCAAGCAAGAGCCGGCCTTTGACCACCCCATCAACCGTGGTGCGCACTGCGCAAAAGGTGCCTCGCTGCGCCAGCACGGACACTCCACGCGTCGTCTTAAATACCCGATGAAGCTGGTGGCTGGTGAGTGGGAGCGCATGAGCTGGGAAGACGCCGTTAACGAAATCGGCGACAAGCTGCTTGAGCTGCGTGAAGAGCATGGCCCGGACAGCGTTTACTGGTTGGGCTCGGCGAAGTTTAATAATGAGCAGGCGTACTTGATGCGCAAGCTTGCTTCGCTGTGGGGCACCAACAATACCGACCACCAGGCGCGTATCTGCCACTCCACCACCGTGGCGGGCGTGGCGAACACCTGGGGTTACGGGGCGATGACCAACTCGCTCAACGACATGCATAACAGCAAGGCGATTCTGTTCATTGGTTCTAACCCCAGTGAAGCGCATCCGGTCGCGATGCAGCATATCTTGATCGCTAAAGAGCGCAATAATTGCGATATCATCGTCGCCGATCCGCGGTTTACCCGTACCGCCGCCAAGGCTAACAAGTACGTACGCCTGCGTCCTGGCTCGGATGTGGCATACATCTGGGGCCTGTTGTGGCACATTTTCGAGAACGGCTGGGAAGACAACGAGTACATCAATCAGCGCGTTTACGGGATGGACGAAGTGCGTGCCGAAGTGGCCAACTTCCCGCCCAGCGTCGTCGAAGAAGTCACCGGCGTCCCTGAAGCCGAGATGTATGATGTCGCCAAACGCCTTTCCGATAACCGGCCTGGCTGTGTTGTGTGGTGTATGGGCGGTACTCAGCACACCACCGGCAACAACAATACCCGCGCTTACTGCATTCTTGAGCTAGCGCTGGGCAACATTGGTGTCTCTGGCGGCGGCGCTAACATCCTGCGTGGGCACGATAATGTCCAAGGGGCGACTGACCTTGGTCTTGGCTGTGACTCGCTACCGGGTTACTACGGCTTGGCGGAAGGTGCCTGGCAGCACTGGGCGCAAGTATGGGATGTCGACTACGAGTGGATCAAGGGTCGCTATGACGATACCGAATACGCCGATGGTCAGCCCATGTATAGCCCAGGGATTACCGTGTCGCGTTGGGTTGATGGCGTGCTCGAAGACGACGAGAACATCTCTCAGCGCACTGCGCTAAAAGCGATGTTCTACTGGGGCCATGCGGTTAACTCCCAGACCCGCGGTGTCGAAATGCAGAAAGCGATGCAGAAGCTGGAAATGATGGTCATCGTCGACCCTTATCCCACCGTTGCTGCCGTTATGCATGACCGTACCGACGGTGTTTATCTGTTACCCGCCGCCACCCAGTTTGAAACCACCGGCAGCGTTACCGCAACGAATCGCTCGATTCAGTGGCGTGACCGCGTGATCGAGCCGCTGTTCGAATCCAAGCCAGATCACGAAATCATGTACCTGTTTGCCCGCAAGCTGGGCATTGGTAATGAACTGGTGAAAAACTACCAGATGAATGGCGACGAGCCGTTGATCGACGATATCCTGCGCGAAATCAACAGAGGGATGTGGACGGTCGGCTATACCGGGCAAAGCCCTGAGCGTCTCAAAGAGCACCAGCAAAACTGGCACACGTTCAGTTTTGAGAACCTGCGCGCTCAAGGTGGCCCGGCAGATGGTGACTACTACGGCTTGCCTTGGCCATGCTGGGGTACCCCAGAGTTTAGACATCCAGGCTCGCCCAACCTTTACGACACCAGTATTCCAGTGATGGAAGGCGGTATGGGCTTCCGTGCCCGCTTTGGTATCGAGCGTGACGGCGTTAACCTGCTGGCGGAAGGTTCTGCTCCTGTCGGTGGTGATATCGACGACGGCTATCCGGAGTTCAACGACCAACTGCTCAAGGATCTGGGCTGGTGGGACGACTTGACGGCTGAAGAGAAAGCGGCCGCTGAAGGCAAGAACTGGAAAACCGACTTCTCCGGCGGTATTCAGCGTGTGGTCATCGAACATGGCTGTGCGCCCTACGGTAACGCCAAGGCACGCGCCGTGGTCTGGACCTTCCCTGACCAAGTGCCGAAGCACCGCGAACCGCTTTACACCACGCGCCGTGACTTGGTTGAACGCTTCCCCACTTGGGACGACTTCGACTCCATCATGCGTCTGCCGACCATGTACAAGACCATCCAGGATCGCGACAACAGCGGCGAGTATCCAATGATCCTCACCTCTGGGCGACTGGTTGAATACGAAGGGGGCGGCGAAGAGACCCGCTCTATGTCGTGGCTTGCTGAGCTGCAGCAGGAGATGTTCGTCGAGATCAATCCAGCGGATGCCAACGATCTGGGTATTACCGATGGCGATCAGGTCTGGGTCGAAGGGGCTGAAGGGGGCCGAGTGAAAGTCAAAGCACTGGTCACGCCGCGTGTTGATCGTAACGTCGCGTTCATGCCGTTCCACTTTGGCGGCATGTTCCAAGGCGAAAGCCTGCACGATCGTTATCCGGAAGGGACTGTTCCCTACGTCATCGGTGAGGCGGCTAACACCGCCACCACCTACGGTTACGACCCGGTGACACTGATGCAAGAGACCAAGTGCACCATTTGCCGCATTGAGCGGGCTTGAGCTTAATAAAAAGCCCCGACCGACCTGACAGCACGACGGTGCGGGAGCCATCCCGCACCGGCATGAGGAGAACAACATGGCTCAAATGAAATTTATGTGTGACGCCGAACGCTGCATTGAATGCAACGGCTGCGTCACCGCCTGTAAAAATGCCAACGATGTCGAGTGGGGCATTCAGCGTCGCCGAGTAGTGACCCTCAACGACGGTGAAGCGGATGAAATGTCCATCTCTGTCGCTTGTATGCACTGTGACGATGCGCCCTGCATGGCCGTCTGCCCGACTGACTGCTTCTACAAGACCGATGACGGCATCGTGCTGCACGACAAAGACCTCTGCATCGGCTGTGGCTACTGCCTCTACGCCTGCCCGTTTGGCGCGCCGCAGTTTCCCCAGCAGGATGCGTTTGGCGAGCGCGGCAAGATGGATAAATGCACCTTCTGCGCTGGCGGCCCTGCCGAAAGCAAAGAAGAGGAGTACGAGAAGTACGGCTCTAACCGCATTGCCGAAGGCAAGCTGCCGCTGTGTGCCGAAATGTGCTCTACCAAAGCGCTACTGGCGGGCGATGCCCAAGACGTTGCCGACATCTTCCGTCAGCGGGTGGTTCACCGCGGCCATAAAGATGGCGCCTGGTCCAACAACCCCCAGGCCAGTGCCGATAACCTAGCCTATGATGCTGCCCATAAAGGGTAAGGAGGCGTGTCATGAACCTGTTGACTGCACAGGCACCCGGTGGGGTGCCACGCTCAGGTAAAGGGCTCGCCCTAGGTATTTGGCGCTTTATGTTGGTGGCGCTTGCCCTGGTGCTAAGTCTCGGCTTGACGCAAGTGGCGGTGGCCCAGGCGGACCCTGACCGCGAAATGACCACCGCTGCGCCTGGCATAACCGCCGAGCAGTGGCGTCAGGTGCGAAGTGGGGAAACCGGGCCTAACTACCGTGATTCGCGCTTTGACAGCAACTACAGCCTGATCAACTCAAGTGGTGAAACCTGGCGGGAGATTCGTAACCGCTGGGTGTCACCGTTTGGTTTGATCGCCGTATTTGGCATGGCAGCGCTGATTGCCCTGTTCTACTTCATTGTGGGACGCAAAGAGCTTGAAGCACCGCGGACAGGTCGACTGCTATTGCGCTGGACGCTAATGAAGCGCGCACTGCACTGGACGGTCGCGACGCTGTTTATCATTCTGGCGCTGACCGGTATGACGTTGCTGTTCGGCAAGTTCGTGTTCCGGCCCCTGTTTGGCGATGGGATTTGGGCCTGGATGATTGCCGCCACGAAAGTGCTGCACAATTACCTGGGGCCGATCTTCGGCATTCTGCTGGTGATCCTGTTGGTCAGCCTGATCAAAGAAAACATTCCCAAAAAGCACGACTGGGTGTGGTTCAAGAAAGGCGGCGGCATGATTGGCAAAAAGCATGTCGATGCGGGCTTTGCTAATGGCGGCGAAAAAGCATGGTATTGGCTGCTGGCAACGGTGGGCCTATTGGTGATCGCCAGCGGGTTTGTGCTCGACTTCCCCAACTTCAACCAGGGTCGCGACACCATGCAGTGGGCGAATATTATCCACGCGGTGGGGGCACTGGGGCTAACGGCCGTTTCTTTTGGCCATATCTACATCGGCACCTTAGGCACCGAAGGCGCCCTAGAAGGGATGACCACCGGCTACGTCGATGAGACCTGGGCGAAGGAGCACCACAACCTGTGGTATGAAGAGGTTAAAGACCAGACGCTATCGGAAGAAGAGGTGGCCGCTCGAAAATCATCGGGTAGTAGCGGTGAGCCATCGGCGCCTCGTCCCAGTTAATGACCCATGATTAACACCTAAGACACCGCCTTCCGGCGGTGTCTTTTGTTATGCTGAACCCCCACATCATTTTGTTAAAGGAACGGTAATGTCAGCGTTTAATGAATTGGACCCCTCGACACGTACAGAGCTTGAAGCCGCTGCGTTTCGTCGCTTGCTACAACACCTGGACGATAACAAAGACGTACAAAATATCGATCTAATGATCCTGGCGGACTTTTGCCGTAACTGCCTCTCCAAGTGGCTGGTCACCGCCGCAGACGCTAAAGACGAATCGCTGAGCTATGAAGAGGCCCGCGAGTATGTCTATGGCATGCCTTATAGCGAGTGGAAGGAGCTTTATCAAGGTAAGGCGACCCCGGAACAACTGGCAGCGCTAGACGCGCGGCAAGCCCGAAAAGGCACGAAGGAGTAAGCTCATGGAGCCAATGGTAGCGCTGAATATTGCGGTGTTAACGGTCTCTGATACCCGCAACGAGGAGACGGATCGCAGTGGCCAAGCCCTGGTGGAAAGGCTAACCAACGCCGGCCACACGCTGATTGAAAAGCGTATCGTGCCTGATGATGTCTACCGTATACGCGCGGTGGTCGCCGCGTGGATAGCCGATACAGACGTCCAGGTAGTGATCACCACGGGCGGTACCGGCTTTACCGGCCGAGACTCTACCCCCGAAGCCATCTCCGTGTTACTCGACAAGCGCATTGAAGGCTTTGGTGAACGGTTTCGCCAACTCAGTGGGGAAGAGATCGGCAGTTCGACGATCCAGAGCCGCTGCCTGGGCGGTTTAGCCAACGCCACGGTGGTGTTCTGTTTACCCGGCTCCACCGGCGCCTGCCGCACCGGCTGGGATGGCATTCTGGCCGAGCAATTGGACAGCCGCCACAAACCCTGCAACTTCGCCAACCTGGTCATCCCAGGCCGGGGGCAGCATGGTTAACGTGAGGTGTTTGGCTAGCTTACTCTAGCCGTGGCAAGCAAAGTGTGGCGGTGCTTTAAAGTTCTAAGGCGCCCCACTCTCTAAACTTATCAAGGTAAAGCGCGCCTGATTTTTTAGTAAAATAATATAGTGATTTATTTATTTAAATTTTTTTAAAAAAAACTAACTTAGTGCTTCTTCCTTAAGAAAATTCAGCAATAGAGGGTGGTTAGCCAGCGCGATATTAATGCGTAAAGCGGCGCCTAATTCATCATTGCCTATAGTGAATAGAGATCCGGGAGCTAGGAAAATTCCTTGGATTGAGGCTTTTCGCGCGAGTTCAAGTCCATCCACGCCTTTGGGTAGTGGACACCAGACATAGTAGCTTCCCATGGGGGGATGGACACCCGTGAAGCCAATGTTGCGTAAAGAGGTCACCGCTAAAGCGCTAGCCTTTGCAACTTTTTCACGTAAGCGTGCCATCTGTCGACGGTAACGGCCATGGATGATCATCTCGTGAACCATGCGTTCGATAATGCTTGAACTGGTGACGACGGTGAGCATTTTAATATCTATCAGAGAGCGAATGAGCGTTGGGTTTGCCGCGATATAGCCGCAGCGTATGCTGGCAGACAGTGTCTTGGAAAACGTGCCCACGTATATCACCCGGTTGAGTCCATCAAGTGACGCCAGGTGCGGTGTGGAGCGAGGCAGAATATCACCAAACGGATCATCTTCAATGATGGTTAAATCGTGCTGCTCAGCGATACGTAGCAAGGCATGCATATTTTGCAGCGACATCGATGTGCCTGTGGGGTTATGCGCCATAGGCTGAACGAACAGAAGTCTTGGTCGGTATTCGCGTATATGCTGTTCCAGCATGTCGAGATCCAACCCTTCTGGACCTCTAGCTATGCCAATCGTTTTTGCACGCTGTAATCGTAATTTACCAAACATGGGGTAATAACCAGGGCTCTCGACCAACACTGCTTCCCCAGGTTCAACAAAGTGCCTTACGATTAAATCAAGCGCATGATTGGCGCCGAAGGTCATCAAAATTTGCTCTGGATGAACACTGATGGCGCGATCTATAAGCGTTCTTGCAATATCCTCCCGAAGGCCGATCAACCCCTGAGGATTGCCGTACTCAAACTCATCACCAGCATCGTTATCCCGATTGCTGCGCTTGAAGTACCGGCGTATGTCAGCGGTCTCCATCCAACTAGCTGGCAGACGACCATCACCCGCCCGAACTTCATAATGCTGGTTTAACTGTTCTCTTAGCAGAGAGACCAAGTCGACTGCTTCAGTAAAATGCTCGGGTTTAATGGTGGGGTGAGCGGGCCTGGATGTTTCAACATAAAAGCCAGAACCACGCCTTGAACTAACGTATCCGGTGGCCACTAAGCGGTCATAAGCATCAATTATTGTATTTTTTGAAACGCCGAAGCTCAGGGTGGCATTGCGTATAGAGGGCAACCTTGTACCTGCCGTTAGTTTTCCCTGCTCAATCTGTTCTATAAGCGTATTGGCGACTGCTTGTGCCCGCGGTGTTTTTGGATTCATCTGACGCTCAATTATACCCATTTGTTAAAGGGTACAGTACGTGGGTCAATTTTTAAGATTGTACCTTGTCCAGTTTGTGCAATCACTCTAATTTAAGATGAGAGCCTCAGGTTCATTTCTAACAATAATCGGTGATGCTGCAATGCCTAGCTACCGCTCAGTGCACTGGTATTCACCATGGAGAGCATCATGAAATTAACAATCAATAAAATAAACGGCGATTTTTTAAGATCAGTCCTCGCGGTATCTGCACTGTCAGTTTGTACGATTCCCACCTTTGCTGCTGCGCAGGAACTGCCTAGTGTTAACTGGCGGATGCAGGCACTTTGGGATGCGGGAACCACGCCCTATGAGTACGAAGAGAAGTTCGTAGAGCGTGTATCCGAATTAACGAATGGTAAATTCGAAATTCGATTGTTTGCAGGTGGCCAGTTAGCGCCTTCAGCCCAAGCATTTGAAGCCGTGCGGGCGGGTGCTTTCCAGATGATGAAGACGTTTGATGGCTATGAAGCGGGCTCCATACCGGCGTTTGCTTTTACCAGCACCGTACCCTTTGGTTTTCCTGAGGCTGACCAGTATGAAGCCTGGTTTTATGAGAAAGGGGGGCTTGAACTAGCCCGCCAAGCCTATGCAACAGCAGGTCTCTACTACATTGCCCCGACGGTCTATGGTCAAGAGCCTATCCATTCGAAATTTCCCATTGAATCGCTCGAGGACCTTGATGGCAAGAAAGGCCGTTTTGTAGGTTTAGCTAGTACGGTGATGAGCGAATTTGGTGTATCTACCACTGGCTTGCCTACGGCTGAAGTGTATCAAGCCCTGGAGAAGGGGGTGATCGACCTCGCCGACCGGGGTGACATGACGGCTAATCTGGAAGCAGGTTTAGGAGAGGTGGCTGAATACTTAGCCGTGCCTGGTTTTCATCAACCCACCACAGCGACCAGTTACGTAGCCAATCAAGCTGCCTACGATAGCTTACCTGACGCTTATAAAGCGGCGTTGGCAGTGGCGGCTCGCGAGATTTCATCTTCTCTGCGTCAGCATATTCTTGCCCAGGATGCTGTGGCTCTGGAAGCCTTCGAAGCGCAGGGCGTTCAGATTACTCATTTGGATCCTGAACTCATTGCTCAAGGGCGCCCTACGGCAATGAATGCTTGGAGAAGTGCGGCAGGCGATGATGAATTGGCTAACGAAATTCTTAACAGCCAAATAGAGTTCATGCAGGCACTGGGTTTAATCGACTAATGGTTTGATTAGCTAAGTTCTGCCTACCTAATTCCGCACGATCGCAATCCGGTATGGGGCCGGATTGCACTCCTCATCGAGGTTCATTTATGGATGTTCTTCTTGGCTACTGCCGCTTTATAACGGCGCTTAACCGGTGGGTGGCTACCCTAGTCTCTGCTTTCGTGTTCATCATGGTAGCGGTCATTAGCTACGAGGTAGTGTCGCGTTATTTCTTTGACGCACCTACCACCTGGGCGATGGAGTTGGCGACACTGTTATTTGGCCCCTATTTCTTACTGGCTGGCCCTTATCTTCTGCATACCGCTGGTCACGTCAACGTAGACATACTTTATCGCAAGTTACCCAATCGATGGGCTGGTTTCGTCGATTGCATTACCTACTCGCTTATCGTTGTGGTCACTCTCGTGTTTATTGATCAGAGCCTGCCTGTCGCATTAAACGCCTTCAACAGTGGTGAAACCTCATTTACTTCTTGGAATCCTCCCATCTGGCCGGTAAAGGCACTTATTCCGGTTGCTTTTTTCTTGCTCCTTTTACAAGCGCTCGCTGAAATCATCCTGGCGGTTCAGCGTGTCCAAGGCCAAAAGGTGGACGTATGAGTTCCACGCTCGTTCTCTCAATGATGTTCATCTCATTGCTGATTTTGTTACTCAGCGGAATGCCACTAGCATTTGTGTTGGCATTGCTGGCCATTCTATTCACGATCGTACTGTGGGGAGCGGATGCGCTAGTACTCACCGTGCTCCAAACGTTTGATGCAATGTCCTCTGATATTTTGCTAGCCATCCCACTGTATGTGCTGATGGCTAGCGTACTTCAGCGTTCAGGTATCATTGAAGCTTTGTATCGTGCCATGGAGCTCTGGTTTCGTCGTCTGCCGGGAGGATTGGCCGTCGGTACGGTGGCTATTTGTACGGTGATGGCGGCGATGACTGGCATTGTAGGCGCAGCCGTGGCAGCGATGGGTATTCTTGCACTGCCATCAATGCTTCAGCGGGGATATGACCAGCGGCTGGCGCTTGGCACTATCTGTGCTGGCGGTACACTGGGCATCTTGATCCCCCCGTCAATTATTACGATTGTGTATGCGTCGACTGCCCAAGTATCTGTTGGCAAAATGTTTGCTGCCGGAATTGTGCCAGGCATGTTTCTAGCGGGACTCTATATTCTCTATATTGTTTCGCGCGCGCTTATACAGCCTAAACTGGCGCCTCGTCAGACAGGGGAAAAGGCTAAACTTAGCGAAATGCTGGGTTCTCTTAAGTCCCTGGTTCTCCCTGTACTGATTGTTTTTTCCGTGCTCGGTAGTATCTATGCTGGTATAGCAACGCCTACTGAGGCGGCGGCAGTGGGGGTGGTGGGGGCATTAGTTTCAGCAGCCTTCCAGAGACAGCTGACAGTTAAGAATCTGACGGCGGCTTCCATGGATACGCTGCGTGTGACCACGATGATTATGTGGATCACGATTGGCGCAAAGATATTTGTATCCATCTTCACCGGCACTGGTGGCGCGGATTCACTTTTGCAGTTTATTCAAGATCTTGAAATGAATCGCTGGTTAGTGCTGATTTCCATGATGGTGGTATTAATCTTTCTGGGATTATTTCTGGATGAGATTGGCATCATTCTTTTATGCGTTCCCGTTTTCCTACCTATTATAACGGCCTTCCAATTTGATCCAATTTGGTTTGGTGTGCTTTTCCTGATTACGGCCCAAATGGGCTATATCACACCACCCTTCGGCTACACGCTTTTTTATATAAAGGGCGTACTCCCACCCAATATAGGCATGGGCACTGTCTATCGGGCCATCGTACCCTTTTTAATATTGCAGCTTATCGCGCTCATTGTATTCATGCTTTACCCGGACATCGTTACTTGGTTGCCTGAACAACTCACACAAAAAGTGCGCTCTTAAAAGGAGATAACAAATAATGAATATAACGAACTCTCGTATCTCAGGGTTACATAAAATGTCACCCGTTGAGCGTCTAAAGAAAGTAGTGGAAGTCACTGGCCTGGGCGATGACGTTATCAGCCATCTGAGTAATACCGGAAACCTGGATGCCGCCACTGCCGACTCAATGATTGAGAATGTCATTGGTACGATGAATATTCCGTTGGGTGTCGCGACCAACATGTTGGTCGATGGGCAGGATGTGCTGGTGCCCATGGCGACTGAGGAGTCGTCGGTCGTCGCTGCAGTCTGCAACGCAGCCCGCCAGTGCCGCTCTACCGGTGGGTTTACGACAGAGCTGTCGAGCGCACATATGATTGCTCAGGTTCAGTTATTGGGGGTTTCTAACCCTGAGTTCGCCCGCTTGCAGATACTTGAGCATAAGCCGGAAATCAAAGCGATTTGTGATGAAACCGATCCAGTCTTGCTTAAGCATGGTGGTGGGTTCCGTGATCTGGAAGTACGTATTCTGAAGGGCCGCACCGGGCCCATGGTCATCACGCATCTGATCATCGATACGCAGGATGCGATGGGAGCTAATGCGGTGAACTCCATGGCGGAAGCTGTCGCTCCTTATATTGCTAAATGGACGGGAGGAAAGACCTACCTGCGTATTCTGTCCAACTTGGCGGATCGGCGATTGGCAAGAGCGCGCGCGACATGGTCCTTAGAAGAAATTGGCGGGGCCGAAGTGCGAGATGGGATTTTAGCTGCCTACGACTTTGCCGATGTTGATCCCTACCGAGCGGCTACGCACAACAAAGGCATTATGAATGGGGTGAGTGCCGTGGTGTTAGCTACCGGCAATGACTGTCGTGCAGTTGAGGCGGGCGCCCATGCCTATGCGGCACGGTCAGGGCAATACAGTTCATTGACGCGTTGGGAAGCCGATGCTGACGGTAATCTAACAGGCACTATTGAAATGCCGTTAGCAGTGGGCTTGATAGGCGGTGCCACGCGCTCCCATCCAACCGCACGCATTGTGCTCGATATCATGAAAATCACCACCGCCGAACGGCTCGCTTGCACGATTGCGGCAGTCGGTTTGGCCCAAAATTTTGCGGCACTCAAGGCGTTAGCAACGACCGGCATTCAAAAGGGGCATATGGCGCTCCACGCAAAAAACATTGCAGTGATGGCAGGTGCCACTGGAGAAGAAATCGGAAAAGTGGCAAATGAATTAGTGTCTCTCGGAAAGGTAAGAGTTGATGTCGCCGAAGAAATACTTAGAGATATACGCAAGTAATCTAATTATTTAATGGCAGGAATTGAGCAGTCATCATTAGAAGAAAATTAGTATGGCTGTTTCAATTCGTTGCTCGTGGTATTTTTCTATAGTATTAGGCTATTTGATTTTTATTACCTAACTATAGAGGCGTCTATGCCTATATCCAGCTTTATTCAATTCATTGATGCCAACCTGGTTATCCCAGGCCGGGGGCGACATGGCTGATTTACAGCCGATTTCAGCCGCGCTTGAGGCGCTACTGGCAGGCGTGAGCGCACTAAAAGCAGAGAGCGTTCCATTGGAAACCGCCGGCGGGCGTGTGCTGGCCGAGGCGGTCACAGCGCAAATGGATGTACCGCCGTTTGATAATAGCGCGATGGATGGCTATGCCTTACGCGCTGCCGATGCTGGGAAATGGCTACCGGTGAGTCAGCGCATTGCGGCAGGCACACCTGCCCAGGCGCTTGCACCCGGTAGCTGCGCACGGATTTTTACCGGCGGTGAGATTCCTCCCGGTGCTGACTGCGTGGTGATGCAAGAGCGCGTAGAGGTTGATGGTGAGCGTGCGCTGATACCTGAGGATATCCCCGCAGGGGACAACGTTCGCAGCCGCGGCCGCGATGTGCGGCAAGGCAGTGTGCTGCTCAATGTCGGTGAGCGGCTTGAGGCAGCGGCTCTTGGCCACTTGGCGGGGCAGGGCATTACCCAGGTCAGCGTGCGCAGACGGCCCCGTGTGGCGCTGCTCTCGACCGGTGATGAGATCATCGATCCTGGTACACCGTTAAAGCCGGGCCAGCTATATAACTCCAACCGGCCGATGCTCAAGCGCTTGCTCGAAAATTTTGGCGCTGAAGTGGTCAGCACCGTTAGCGTGCCAGACAGTTATGCCCGCACGGTTGAACTGTTAACGGCTGCTGCCGATGAAGCCGATTTAGTCGTGACCACCGGCGGCGTGAGTGTGGGCGAAGAGGATCACGTCAAAGCCGCACTGGAAGCGATTGGCCAACTCGATATGTGGAAGCTCGCCATTCGCCCCGGGAAGCCGCTGGCGCTGGGCCGCTTGCCTCGCGATGATGGCAGTCAGGCGCGTTTTGTAGGGCTGCCTGGTAACCCGGTCTCAGGTTTTGTCGGGGCTTGGCTTTTTTTGCGCCCGCTATTGGGGGCAATGGTGAACTGCCCGGCACTGGGTTCTCTGCCGAGCATTACCGCTAAGGCTGGGTTTGCCACCTCGACGGGGCCTCGCGAGCACTACATGCGAGTAACGCTGGCATTTACGCCTGGTGGCGTGACCGCCGTGGCGTTCGAGGATCAGAACTCTGGCGTGCTTTCGTCGTGCATCAACGCGGACGCTTTCGCGGTGATTCCGCCCCACAGCGAAATAGCCGAAGGCGATACGATCAGCTGTTTATGGTTGGCAGGCTAGGGCTTTTGCAGCTTAAGCTTGTTGGCGTCCAGCAGGAGTACCAACTGCTGCCCAACGAAGGTAACGCCGCATAGCGCCGGTGAGTGGCGGCGCGACTGGAGCAGTGTGGGTATAGGGTAAAGTGAATGGGCGGGTAGTTGCTGTAGCGTAATCTCGCCATTCACTCCCAGCTGCCAAGTGCTGGCGGTTGGCGTATCGCGTAAGGTCAACCAACGGCTTGGCTGTTGGGGAGGCTCATCTCCTTGATAAAGCAACGAATGGGCATCAATGACGCGTGCAGCCGAAGGGTGTTCGGTCATGGCGAGCACGTGACTCGCTTCCAAGGCTGCGCGATAAGGCCCCACCTGGAATAACACCAAAGCCACCAGTGCCTGGGCTTGCGAATGGTGCTTCTCAGCCACCTTAACCCAGCCCCTGCTGGTAGGCGTCAAACAGCGCCTCAGGATCAAGCAGTGCCAGCGCCTGGCGTTCATCGATTTGCCATAGCGCGGTGACGTAAGGCAGCAGTGAGCGGGAAAGCGTTTCCGGGGGCGGCTGCAACAGGCTTTGGGCGACATCGCAGACATCGTCCAGTGTCTCGATGCGGACGCCGCTTCGAATGCCTGCCGCTTTGACTAATAAAATCATGCCGCTAGACGGGGCTTCTGGCGTCGGTAAATCGAGCAGTGAATTCAGGCTAATGACCGATTCAATGTTACCGCGCAAGTGCAGCACGCCCTCGGTCGAGGCGGGAAGCCCTGGCACGTAATAGATAGGCTGATCGCTGGGTAAAATTTCACTCACTGCGCTGCCGGGCAGCGCAAAGCGCTGGCCATTGATGCGAAACAGCACTAACTGCTGAGTCGGTTCATCAACATCCACGACACTCTCGTCGTCACGCTGGGCAGTCAGCGCTTCGTTCAGGGTCTGGGTGGCCTGCTGCTCCTCGGCGTTACCATCTCGAGAAGGTTCAAGATTCATCGGCTAGCTCCGTGCTGACCTGATTACGGCCGAGGCGTTTGGCGCGATAAAGCGCCTGGTCGGCATTTAAACGCAGCGATTCGGTCGATGGCTGGGCGGGGAAACTGCTAATGCCCGCGCTGAAGGTACAGCGAAAGCGAGTGTCTCCGGCGTGAAAGTCGACCAGCGAAAAGTCATCGCGCAGGCTATCGATTAATTTAGCGGCCTTTCCAGCATCGATGCCTTTCAGTAGCACGACAAACTCCTCCCCGCCGTAGCGGCCAATAATATCGGAAAGCCGTAAACGGCTTTTGAGCAGTCTTGCCAGGGTAATAATGACCTGATCCCCCGCCAAGTGGCCGTGGGTGTCGTTTACCTGCTTAAAATGGTCGATATCAATCATCGCCATCGCGTGATGGCTATCTTCCCGGTGGGCTTGAGCGAGCGTTTTGGTAATCAGTTCGGTGGTTGTGCTGTGATTGTAAAGCCCGGTCATGCTGTCGCGGGTCATAAGAGAGCGTAGAAGCCGCAGACGTTCTGCGCGCAGTTTCACCGCTGAGACAAGCGCTTCGGGCGCTACCGGTTTGGTAAGAAATGCCTCTACGCCAGCGGCCATGGCTGAAATCTGTTTTTGGCTATCGGTTTCGCTGGAGAGGTAAATGATCGGTAAGCCCAGGTGCTCCGGCTGCTGGCGAATAATAGTGGCCAGCTCTTCACCCGAGCACACCGGCATGTACACATCGACCAGCAGCAAATCGGGACTGAAGCGCTCTAACGCATTCAGCGCATCGGCCGGATGGTGCACCTGCTGGGCGATCATCCCGGCGGCTTCAAGCAACAAGGCGTGATAGGCCGCAGCCTCGGGCTCATCATCGACGATCAGCACTTTGAGTGGCTCATCCGTGGCTGGGGCCGTGAGCTCATCGACTGCCAGCATCAAATCCAGTGGTTTCACTGGCTTGGTAAAGTAGCCCCCGCAGCCCGCACGAACGGCGCTCAGCCGCGAGTGAAAATCACCATGGGCCGATAGCACGATGGCGGGAAGCTGTTCACCCGTGAGTTTATTTAAACTGGTTAAGGTTTCAGTGCCGGCGGTTTGGCCTTGGGGGAAGTGTACGTCCATGATCACCGCGTCAGGACGCCGGGTTAATACGGCATTAAAGAAGGTATCCGTATTGATGAAATGAACCACTTCATGGCCAAAGCAGCGCAAATGATGAATAAGATGGCCAACCTGTTCGGGCTCATCATCGCATAGGTAAATGAGTCGCTGGCGCTTGTTGCGCAGTGGTTCCGCTTGGTGGCCGGTCATTTCGAAACTGTTCACGGCTGCCAAGGCTTGCTGTTGGCCATGATGGGAGCGCAGGTGCTGCTGTTCACTACCCAACTGCTGTAAAAGGTGGGTAATGTAGGTGTCGATATCGCTGCGTGTAGGCGTGGTGGTGAGCGCGGTTTCTGCTTGATCGGCGAGTAGGGCTAAGCGTTCGAATCCCAGGGAGCGACCGGTGCCTTTCAGGCTATGGAAAAACCGATGCAGGTCGGGCGCGAGGCGCGTTTGCTCTTCTACAGACGTGCGGCTTTGCTGCCACTGCTCGGCGGTTTGCGCCAAACGGTGGGGCAGTTGCTCAATAAAACGCTCACGCAGCTGATTTAGCTTATCGTGCAGCGAGGGGGCGGGCTTAGACATCAAACTACCTGCGTGAGTGATCGAAAGCGGCGATCCATTCCATCGTTTGTCCCTTCCATCGCATAGTGCGCGGCTTAGCTATTTAGCACCTGCTGTACGGCGGCTTCCAGGTTGCTTGCCAGTTCGGCATCTTTACTCAAGCAAGCGTTGAGACCTGGCGTCTGGCGTAGCGTGTCGTCGGGGATATCCCCAGTGAGTAAAATGAACGGTAAGCCATTGTCTTGTTCACGCAGCATTTCCAGCAGCGCTAACCCGCTGATCAATGGCATATGCATATCGCTAACGATCAATCCGATATCGCTATGCGTATCTAACTGCTCAACGGCTTCCATGGCGTCATTGGCCAGGAGGGCTTCGTGTCCCTGTGACTCGAGCAGCGCTGCCGTCATTTCCCCGGCAAGCGGGTCGTCGTCCACGACCAAAATGTGCATGCCTCTACCTCTTGATGGTTGTTCTTGAATAGCACTCGCAGTTAGCCCAATAGCGCCTGGAGTGTCTCGACTAAATTGTTTTGATCAAAACTGCCTTTGACGATATAGGCGTCGGCCCCGACTTCGATGCCGCGGCGGCGGTCGGCCTCTTTTTCCCGTGAGGTGATAATAATAATGGGACGGTGGCGATAGACCTCATTTTCGCGTAGTTGGGCGGTCAGCGCAAAACCGTCCATTACCGGCATTTCAACATCGGTAAGCACGGCATCAAACGGCTCGGCCAGGGCTTTGGCTAAGCCATCACGACCATTTTCAGCAAGCGTCACTTGGTAGCCCCATGCTTCGAGGACATCTTTTTCAATTTCACGGGTGTTGAGCGAGTCGTCGACCACCAAAATTCGCTGCGCGCTGGTGGCTGAGGGGCGCTCGATACCTGAGTGCAGCACACTGCGTCGGGTGGCTTCCAGTAACGCGGGCACGTGCAGCAAGCTCACCAGCGCATTGCGTCCCATGGACACCATCCCCGATACCAGGGGTAAATGGCGCAGATGCCCTGGCAATGGTTTGATCACCATATCGCGTTCATCAATGAGTGAATCAATGATTAGGGCGAGCTTTTGATGCCGTTGGTGGACCACCAACAGCAACGTGGTGTCGGTGGCGCTGGCGGCGGGGAGTTCTAGTAAGTGGGCGAGCGATACGACCGGTACGAATTCGTTTCGCAAGATCAGCGTGCGCTGACCGGCCGCATCAATGAATGACGCTGTAGAGCACTCTACAAGTTCTGATACATAGGGCGCGGTCACCCCCAGATTGACACCGCCGACACTGACCAGTAATACCCGCATCATGGCTAGCGAGAGCGGCAGTCGCAACGTGAAACGCGTGCCATGGCCACGGGTGCTGGCAAGCTGCAAGTCCCCATTTAGCTCATCCACCACGGTGCGTTTTACCACGTCCATCCCCACCCCGCGGCCGGAAAAATCGGTAATCATGCTTTTGGTAGAGAAGCCGGGCAGGAAGATAAGCTCTAGCGTTTCCTGTTCGCTTAGCGCGTTGAGCTGCTCTTCACTGATCAATTGTTTGGCAAGCGCTTTCTGGCGCACCGCTTCCAGCGCAATGCCAGCACCGTCATCGTGCATCTCCACCACGACCCAGCCAGCGTCCTGCCACGCTTGGATGACGAGCTGCCCGCGGGATGGTTTACCTGCCGCCTGACGCTCGCTGGGCGTTTCCAAACCATGATCTAACGCGTTACGCAGCAGGTGGATCAGCGGATCAGAGAGCCTGTCGATCATCTGGCGATCGAGCTCGATTTCGCTGCCACGCACGCGGCAATCGACCTGTTTACCCAGCGATTGGGCAAGTTCGCGCGACATTTGGGCGAGCGGGTCAAAGACCACGCTAAGTGGCAGCATACGCATTTGCAGGGCGCGGTCGTGCAGGTCGCTCATTAGCGAATCATGCGTTAAAACGCTGTCTTTGAGCTCTCGGTGGAAGGCCTGAAAAGGCGCTTGCTGGTCGACAGGCAAGGTGGCGCTCAACTCCCGCGCCTGGTCGACGAGTGAGTGAAGGTGATGGTGGCCAGAGAGCACTTCTCCCATCAAACGAATCACATCGTCCAGCCGGTTGAGGCGCACGCGCACTGTATCGCTTAGACGTAACTCACTCTCTGGCGCGGGCGATGCGGGCGCACGCGACACAGTGGTAGGTGCAACGGGAGTGGGCGCGCTGGGCTGAACAGGCAGTTGGCCATGCGCTGCATTTTCCAACGCGCTGCATAGCACCGCGTCCGCGTCAGGGAGCGCTTCTGCGGGTGCCCCATCGGCTAATTGGCCGACCAAGTCGGAGAGCCCATCGACCGCTTGATTGAGCAGGCTGGTGATCTCAGGCGTCACCGTGAGGGTGTCTTCGCGCAGGGCGCTAAGTAGCTCTTCGGTGCTATGCGCCAGTGCCGTGATAGGCACCAGTTTTAACATGCGCGATGAGCCTTTCAGCGTATGGGCTGCCCGAAACAGCTCGTTAACGTGTTCACGATCAGCGTTGCCTTGTTCCAAGGCCGTAATCCCTTCGCGCAGGCGCGGCAAGTGATCGGCGGCCTCTTCCACGAAGCGCTGTATAAAGCGGCGAATATCCAGCGCCATATTAACCCACTCCCTGTGTGTTATTGGTGGTGGCTAGGGTGATATTAGCCGCTTTTAAATAACGTTCGGCTAAAAAGCGTGCATCGCCAGGGGGAAGCGGCGGAGCAATGGTCGCTAACCCACCGTTTGAGGTGGGGGCGGCCAATAGTAAGCGAACGACACTGGCGTAGCGTTGTTGGCGCTGTCGGGGCTCGTCGTTGAGTTCGCCCTGGCGATAAAGCTCGGCTAAATAAAAATGCGCAGGCCAACACTCCGGCGCAACGTAAATGGCCCGTTTAAAGTGGTCATGGGCTAGTTGAGGCTGGTGCTGCCAGCGGGCAACGAGCCCGGCCAACACTAGTGCATCGAGCGACCATGGCTGTTTCGCTAGCAGTGCTTCCAACAGGGCAGCGGCTTCCTCGAAAGCATTTTGATTGAGCAGCCTATGCGCGGTATGCAGTTGCTGCGTCATGCTGTCCGGTTGATCATTGGCAACCTGCTCACGTGGGGGTAGCTGAGCGTGAGTAGCGTTGCTGGCGAGCGCCTTCTGCTCATCCGGTGAGGGTGCAGTGATAAGCGAGGCGCTGGGTGCCGTAGACGTTGGCAGCGTGTTGGAGGTCTCATCACGTTGGAAATAAAAGACGCCCTGAGCTTCCGTGAGTTTAAAAATGCCCAGATCATTGCCTAATGTTTCGGTGACCCCGCAGAGTAAAATGCCGTTTGGCGCCAGTAACTGGCTGAGCCGTTGGTGAATGCGTCGCCGCGTCGGCTCATCAAAATAAATCGATACGTTGCGAAACAATATTACGTCAAAAGGGCCATTCGGCGGGGTCTCTTCAACATTGAGCAGGTTAAAGGGGTGAAAGCTAACCCATTGGCGCAGTGACTCATGAAGCTGGTAGCGTCCCTCAAAAGGGCTAAAGTAGCGCGCTTTTAAGGCGGGCGAGAGCGCGCGAAATGCCATGCCGCCATAAATGGCCTGACGTGCTTTGGCGAGCACTTGATGATCCAGATCGCCACCAGAAAGGTGAAACAGTGATCGGGCCCGCTCCCCAAAGCGTTCATCCAACATCATGGCGATGCTATAAGGCTCTTCGCCAGAAGAGCAGCCCGCGCTAAAGATGGATAGCGGGGCCTTTCCTGTTGCTAAGCGCTCAGGCAAAAAGTCGTTCACCAGCCAATTCAATGCCTCCGGTTCGCGATAAAAATACGTTTCGTTAACCGTCAGTTGGCTCACAAAATGGTCGAAAAGCACCTTGTCGCTGGTGAGTCGATGCAGTAGCTGAGTGGTATCGGTTAGACCGGTGGAGGACTGTAGGCTGGCGACCGCTCTAAAAAGGCGAGCTTCGGCCAATCCCTCCAGATGTAAGCCGCAGCGTTCATGCACCAGGGCTTTAAAAGGGGCAAAGGCATTCATGCCAAGGGCTCCCGGCTATTAAGATAGCCGCGGACGTCGCGCATGAGTCGGTCTGGAAGGCTATCGAGGGGGAGCTCGTACTGGATAACCCCCGCTTTGACCGCTTCCTGGTTCATGCCATAAATAACCGAGCTGGCTTCGTCTTGGGCGAAGGTAGTGCCGCCAGCACGATAAATCGCACTCATGCCGTTAACGCCATCGCGCCCCATGCCGGTCATAATAATGCCAATGGCGTCACGGCCATACACCTCCGCCACGCTCTGCAGCAGTACGTCGCAACTTGGGTGATAGAGGGCGCTTTCGGGGCTGGACTGCAGTTGAAAACGGTGGCGTGGAGAGATACATAAATCATGCTCGGACGGTGAGAGATAAATATGCCCTGGGCGCAGTTGCTCACCCTCCTGGCCCACGCTGACCGGCATGGCACATAGTGACCCCAGCCATTGGGCCATGCCGTTGATAAAACCATGACTAATGTGTTGCGCGATCACAATCGGTGCTGGAAATCCGCTAGGCAAGCTTCGTAATACGCGGACGAGCGCTTGAGGGCCGCCGGTAGAACAGGCAATGGCGATCACGTGTTGAAAATCTCGCGGCACGCCCTGTGGTGCTGTCTGGAGTGGATATTGGGCGGCCGTTGGGCAAGGCAGCGAACCCCGGCGGCGCAGGCGGGTGATCACGGCCACCCCGGCCAGCAAACGCACTCGCGCTAGCAGACGCTCGGCGTCTTCCTGCTCCAGCGTGGGTTTTGGCATAACTTCCAATGCACCGACTTCAAGGGCGCGATAGGCCGTTTGAGCATCGGAGCGGTCACTCACCACCAGGATGGGCACCCCTTTGTTGTACATGATCTCTTCGATGGCGCTTAGGCCATCCATTACCGGCATGTTGAGATCCATGGTGATCAACTGCGGGGCTAACCGCTTGGCAAGCTCCACTGCCTCACGACCATTGGTGGCTTCACCCACGATCTCAATATCACCGTCTCGGCTGAGGATGTCGCGTAGCACGTCGCGGGCTACTTGGCTGTCGTCGGCAATGACTACACGAATTACACTCATCCGAAATCCTTGTCAGCGTTTTTTATTAGCGATCTTTATTGTTGAGCGTGAACTCCTGCACCAGCGCGTTCAGCTCGGCCGACATATGAATCATGTCCTGGCTGATGTCGGTAATACTGCGCACTGAGTGCGCATTGCGTGAACTAGCCGTATCGATATCGCGCAGGGCCATGACGACCTGGCTACTCGCGGTTTTTTGCTGCTGAGTAGAGAGCGATATCTGCTGTGCCGCACTGCTGGTTTGGCTCGCCGCTTTGAGCAGTGCTTCCAGGTCTTGCGTGGTACTAATGCTTGCCTCAACGCCTTGCTCAATGGAAGAGGCGCCCTTTTCAGAAGCCACTACCAAGCGATTAATCGCTGTCTGGATATCCTCGGTATGCCCTTCAATCTCCTGGGTGGAGTCGGTAACGCTGTCCGCCAAGCGACGTATTTCGTTCGCCACGACCGAGAACCGACGCCCCGATTCGCCCGCGCTGGAGGCTTCCAAGGCGGCATTGAAAGCAATCAGTTTGGTCTGGGCGGCCAGCGTATTGATGAGCTCCATGACCTTGTTGATCTGTTTGGATTTAGCACCCAGCGTCATGATTTCGGCGAGGCTCTGCTCACTGTCGCTGCGGATATCCTGCATCTTTGACTGTAGCAGTTGCATGGCTGAACTGCCTTTACGGCTCCGCTCTAACGTTTGGTTGGCGACCTCAACGACCGATTGCGAGTGATCGGCTATCTGGGTCGATGAGGTGGAGAGCTCCTCCATGGTGGAGGTGATTTCGGCAACAGATGAGGCCATTTCTTCCACGGCCGCAGCCATGGTCTGGCTGGCTTCATGGTGCATGTCACTGCCCTGTACACCGGAAAGTCCCGCCGTTTTGGCCAAGCGCTCCGCTACTTGCGTCAGCGCATGTGAATTCTTGGCAACCGCCGCAATCGCGCGGGAGAGGCGCTCAAGGAGTTCGTTGGTTTGGTCGGCTAAATCACCTAGCTCCGCCCGGTCATCGGTGCTCACACGCCGCGATAAATCCAGGCTATGGGTAATGTCTTTAAGCTGGCGCTGGAAGTCGATCACGGGGCGAACAAGCTTGCCGGTAAGTGGGTAGAGCACCAGCAAACCAACGAGTAAAATGAGCAGCCCGATACCGCTGGATTCTAAAAAGCGCTCATGGGTAGAGGCCAAGTAGGCTTCTTTGTCGACCTCTACCATCAGATAGCGCTGCAGCTCCGGCATCCAGCGCGTGCTGATTAATAGGGTTTGGCCGTCCTGCTCAACTTCGTTGAGTTGTAGCTGCTCATCACGTAGCAGCCGCTGCGGCGCTTGTGCGGGTAAGGTCTCTGTCGATTCAACACCGCTCAAGGTTTCCCCGCTGCGCACGAGTAACTCGCCTTCCGCGCCCAGTAAGGAGGCTCGGCCATATTCGCCTAACCGAAAATCTTCAATGAGCGACGCCATGGCAGAAAAATCGAGCCCGGCACCCGCCACCACTACTGGCCGGCCATTAGCGGCGGTTACCGCGCTGCGGTAATTAACGTAAACAAAGGCATCCTCGGGTGAAAACGTATCGCTATCTAAATTCAATTCGTAAGCGGTATTGCCATCAGTGAACTCGTAGTACCAGTCGTCTTCATTCCCTAGCGGTTGAATCATGCGCTGAAGAAATTCGCCGCCGCGCAACTGAAAATAGTAACCCCGGCCCTGGTATTGCGCGGCGATAAATAGCAGCTCAGTGTCCAGCTGGGCCATTAAACGCTCAAGGTAAGCCGTCACTTCGGACTGACGCTCGGGGGGCATGCCCTCTTGAACCCACTGCTCGATAAAATAGCTGTTGGCAAGCGTCTCAGAAACGGCCAAATCCTGACTAAGACTCAGGTTGATATGGGCAGCAAGGCCTTCCACCTGGGCAGGCAACTCGTGGTTGAGCAGGTTTTCCAGCCTGGCTTGGCTGTGGGAGCGGGCTTGTAGATAGAGCGCCAGTAACATCGCAAGCGCCAGAACCGTCCCAATAGAGAGGAATAACCGAAGCCGTATAGGTAAAGATTTCCAGCGCGCCATCATATTCGCCGTTGCTCCAAAGTAGACGGTGGCCCTGAAGACGCGGCGGGGCTCTCACCAACGCTGTTGGGTAACGCTCAGGGTAAAGAGGGTGATGAGGTTTTTGCTACTCTACGTATAAGAGTAACACTTAAATCAGACATCTTGATTTCAGCGTTTTTTATGATTGATGTCCAGTGTTTGTCAGCGAGAATGAGGGGGCGCTTTTATACGATGGCGTGGGGAACAAAGCAGGAGGAGTCTTTGGTGATTCGGCCAACGTCTTCGCGAATACCCATGCCGCATGCGCGGTCGCCCACGACCCAACTGCCGATTAACGCGTGGTTGTTACCAAAGCGCGGCATCGGGTGGTAGGCCTGGCGAATCCAGGGGCTATCGGTGTAAGGGCCACCCACCGCTTCGCGCTGGCCTGCAGGCGTGATCAGTTCCACGTTACTGCCTTCCCTGGAGAAGAACGGTTTGCGCACCCAGCCAGCTGGCAGCGCTGGGCTTTGGGAGGTTTCAAAAAAGGCCGGTAACAGGTTGGGATGGCCTTTAAAGTGTTCCCATAGCAGGGGCAAAATTCCCTTATTGGAGAGAATGGCCTTCCAGGGGGGCTCGAACCAGTGAGTATTTAACTGGGGAATGACCTCGCCGAAGTCATCATCGGCCATCTCTTCCCAGGGGTAGAGCTTGAACAGGGCGTGGATAGGCTGGTTATCCAGGTCGACGAAGTGCTCCGCGCCCGGGCGCAGGCCGATATCCTCCATATAGATAAACGGTGCTTTGAGACCCGCTTGTACCGCGACATCCTGTAGATAGTGAACCGTAGCGCGCTCTTCGGCGTTATCTTTAATGCAGGAGAAGTGCAGCGTACGCGCGTCAATACGATCGCCCAGGTGCGCCATGGCATTGATCAAGCGCTCTTGAATGGAGTTGTACTGATCCGCATGGCGGGGCAGGATCCCCTGGCTGATGGCTTGTTCAAGCCACACCCACTGAAAAAAGCCCGCCTCATAAAGTGAGGTAGGCGTATCGTAATTGAGCTCGAGCAGTTTGGCGGGGCCATCACCAGCGTAAGCAAAATCCATCCGCCCATACAGATGCGGCTGCCCTGAGCGCCATGAGTGATGGATGCTGTCCCACATATGTTCGGGCAGCGCCAAGCGCTGCATCAGGGCATTGGAGTGGCAAACCTTATCGACCAGCTCCATGCACATCTCGTGCACCGCTTCGGTAGGCCCTTCAATATCCCGCTCTACCTGCTCCATGGTGAACTGGTAGTAGGCACTTTCTTTCCAGTAAGGCTCACCGTCGATGGTATGAAAATGGAAGCCCAATTCGTCGGCCAGGGCCTTCCACTCTTTGCGTTCAGGGATATCGATTCGCAGCATGGTAATGTTTGCCTAGAGGTTATGAACCCCAGCCGCCGCGGGCCGAAGAGCGTGAGCCGAAGCCGCGGCGCTGAGAGCTCGCCACGGTGTTGCGCATCGCTTCGTTACGCTGGGAAACCCGCTGGGTGGCTTGATTGGTCGCGGTATTCCAGTTGCCCTGATTTTGCCGATTGCGGTACACAGGCTCTTGATAAACACGCTCAAAGGAGCGACCCCGGTTGGTGTTGGACATCATGCTGCCGACCATATACCCCATCATGGCAGGCATGAACCAACTTCCTCCCGTACTGCCGGTGGCCGCCTGGGATTGCGCCTCGGTGGGGGCCGTGCACGCGCCTTCGCCATTTTCAGCTTCACACTCTTCTAGGGTGCTATAGCGCGGTACTTCTTCTAATGAGGCTTCATAGGCGTCTTCGCAAGCGCTGCGAGTGTAGACATTCTCCGCGACGCACTCGTCGACGCTTTGAAAGCTGCGTGGCTGGTCAAATTCGATATCGGTAATCTGCTCTTCCTGAGGCGGTTGACCACAGGCGGTAAGACCAAAGGCGCTGGCGCCCATCATTGCCAGCGACAGGCGTGCGCTGCGCTTGCGTCGCGGCAGGTGGGGCGTGTGATCGTGTTTAGACATGCGGGCTCTCCTTTACCACGTCGTTATTACCAAGTCATCGAAGCGGCGTTGAGCAAGCCGACGGCTACCGCCACGCTGGCCATTAAAATGCCATAGGCCTGATGGCCTTCGGTAATATGTTGAGACAAGCTTTCCCCCTGCTTACGCAGAAAGAGCTTAACGGCGAAGAAAGTGGCCAACTGGACGATAAACGCGACCACACCCCAAAGCACAAAATCGATAAAATTGATGGAGTGCGCCATCGCGCTATAAAGCGGGATGGTAAAACCTATAATCGAGCCGCCGTAGGCGGAGGCCGCAGCGGCGTTGCCTTCACGAATCAGCGTCCACTCGTTGTGTGGGGTAATGCGGCTATAGCAGTACATGAAGGCGGCCAGCAGCACAATTGCCGTCACGAGATAGGCAATAAATGATGGCAGACCGTAAAGATAATTCACCATGTTGTCAGTTCCTTTTTAGCGCGTTAAAACCGTTTTTTAAAGTTGGCTCTTGATGATCCTGTTACATTGCGTCGATATCGATCGAGGCGACATCCACCCCGACGTTGTGCACTAGCATAAAGCTGCCTTCACCATCGCTTTCAGCGCTGACCAGTAAGTACTCCATGCGCTCGGTGTCTTGGATGGTGCGCTCATAGAGCATTGCATGGTGAGTCACCGCGCGGGCAGACATGCTCTCGGTAGACATCACCTGCTCTTCAAACACGACCGCTGGCGACCACAGACTGTCGCCATTGCCCCACACCCGCTGATAGGTGCATTCGCGAGCCTCATCGGTCGTTGACGTCAGCGCAATGGTTTGCGCACCCAGGCTGTTGGGCTGTTTATCGTCACCGTTAATCACATTATCAAATTCAGTATCCGAGAGGTGGGCAACACGGTAAAAGTCGAACAGCTTATATTCAAGTACCTGACCATGCTCAATGTTGGCCTGCAGCCAGGTATCGTTATCCAGATAGAAGCGCACCAAGTGCGCCCCCTGGCCTAGATCAACGTGGCCGACGGCGGCGATGTGATGGTAAGCATCGTCGTCCCAACGAAACAGCGCATCCTGATGGGCGCGTAGGCCGATCAACTTGATATTGACACGCCCATCCAAGCGCAGGCCTTCAAGGTCTTCCTGGCTGACGTCCATCGGCAGGCCGGCGGCTACCGGTCGGCCCTTGTCCGGCTCAGGTGGCGGCTGCGTGGTAGCGCGAAAAAGGGCTTTAAGGTTATTAAGCATGGCCTGCCTCGTGAGTGCATGAAAAAGCTGAGCGCGACACTTACGCCTGGGGCGTGTTTTTCTTCGCTTTCAGGCGCGCGAGCACATCGTCTGCTTTACGCTCTTGACCGCCAATACCGGCTGCCTTGAGACGCGCTTCCAGAGAAGTGCCGCTCTCTTCGGCCGCCATTTCGTCAGCGGCGCTCATCTGCGCTGAGTTAAGCTGCTGGCGCTCTTTAATGCGTTCCAGTGACTCCATGGCACTGCTCATGGCGCTGTTCTGCCCGGAGTGGCGAGACGCCACCGCAGACTGCGCTTTTTGCGCTGATTCGGTGGCTTTGACCACGCTGACCTGCTGCTTGAGCTGGCGAAGCTGGTTGTCGGTGCCGCGTATGGCGCCCCGCAGCTTTTCGATGCTGGCGTCATACTCGCTAACGATCGCGCGCTCCGCTTCCAGGTCGTCCTGCAGGGCGACCATGCGCTCAGCCACTTCTACCGCCAGCGCTTCTTCGCCCTTGTCCAGCGCCGCTTCAGCGCTTTTTTCCAGCTCGGCAATTTTGCTTTCCAGAGTATCGGCTTTATTGCTATTCAACTGGCGCTGGCCCATGAGTCGGGTCAGTTCGGTTTTAGATTGGCTCAAGTGTTTTTCCGAGTCGCGAATTTCCTGGTCTAAAATACGCAGTGCCTGGGAATCCACCACCGTTTGTCCGGTTTCGTTCGCTTTACCGCGCAGGGCGGTCATGATTTTACTTAACATAAAAATCTCGCTGATAAGTCACTTTGAGAGCGACACTGGTAAAAGAAAGGGGACGAAAAATTGATGCGCCCAACCTTAGGCAAAGTGCGTTTGAATCAGTTCAGCCACTTCCATGGCGGCGCCAGCGGTGGCGTGCAGTTCAGCACAAATGGATTCGAGCTTGGAGTCGCCGAACAACTGTCCATAAGCGACATAAAAATCATGGCCGTCGATGTCGACAATACCCACAGAGGCGAGCGGTAACGCAATGCCCTGACGCAGCAAAACCTCATTTAATTCAGCGCTATTGTTAACGCTGGCCACCGCCGTAATGGGCGCCATGGCGATCCATTCATTTTCGCTGCGTGACAGGGTGATCGGCAAGTTGCCGTAATCCGTAAGCTCCCAGACCAGGGTCTGGTTGACTTCATCCAAACTGATCGTCGCTTGGGGCCACTCGATGGCCGCGTCCTCATCGTTGCCGGGCGCTGGCTGGCTTACTAATTGATATAGCTCGCTGGCGGTGATGCCGCTAGTGACGGTAGGCGTAGTCAAGGCGATTTGCTCCATCGTTCGGTAAGTGGTTTTACCTTAACACTTAGTAGCGCAAATGGTTCATTTAAGCGTCTTGCCGCATGCCAAAAAAAGCCCCGCGGGGTGCGGGGCAAAAGGGAAGGGCGCTTATATGGGGAGGCTGGGCATTCAGGAGGCACGATAAGTGTCGTTAAACCGCTTACGCAGCTCGTTCTTCTGTACCTTGCCCATGGTGTTACGCGGCAGTTCATCGACAAAAAACACCCGCTTGGGCTGCTTGTACTTGGCCAATCGACCGTCTAGGTGCTTGATCACTTTCGCTTCTTCTAACTCAGCCCCTTGCTGGCGCACCACCACGGCGGTGACGCCTTCGCCAAAGTCAGGATGCGGCAGGCCGATCACCGCCGATTCAGCGACTTGGTCAAGTTCATCGATGACCTGCTCCACCTCTTTAGGATAGACGTTATAGCCGCCTGAAATGACGAGGTCTTTATCGCGCCCGACGATGTGCACATAGCCCTGTTCGTCGACCATGGCGAGATCGCCGGTGATGAAAAAGCCGTCGTCCAGCAACTCTTCACGGGTTTTTTCGGGCATCCGCCAGTAGCCGATGAACACGTTGGGGCCGCGAATCTGCAGCATGCCGATCTCACCCAAAGGCACTTCATCGCCATTTTCGCGATTGGTAATGCGCATCTCCACACCGGGGAGCGGCATCCCGACGGTGCCTGCGCGGCGAGCGCCTTCGTAAGGGTTGGAGAGGTTCATGTTGGTTTCAGTCATGCCATAACGCTCAAGAATCGCATGGCCGGTTTTGGCTTCGAACGCTTCATGGGTTTCGGCAGTGAGCGGGGCGGAACCTGAAACAAACAGCCGCATCTGGGCGGTTACCTCGGGCGTCAGTCGTTCGTCCTGAACCAGGCGGGTATAAAAGGTGGGAACGCCCATCATCACGCTGCCATGGGGCAGCTCTTCAAAGATCACATCGGCATCGAACTTGGGCAGGAACAGCATGCTGGCGCCCGCCATTAGCGTGACGTTGCAGGCGACGAACAGGCCATGGGTGTGGAAAATCGGCAGTGCATGGATCAACCGATCCTCGGCGCTGAAGTGCCACGCTTTCACCAGGGTCTCGGCGTTAGAGGCGAGGTTTTTGTGCGTTAGCATGGCGCCTTTGGAGCGACCCGTCGTGCCCGACGTATAAAGAATGGCGGCCAGGTCGCGTTCATCAAGGGCGATGATATCTTCTCGTGGGGTCGCCTGTTTAGCCGTCTCCATCAGGCTGCCATCCGCGGCGCTACCCAGGGTGGCGATCGCCGGGCAGCCGGTTTCAGAGGCAAGCCCCCGTGCTTGCTCCTCAAGCTTAGGACGGCAGACGAACAGCGCAGGCTCGGCATCGGTTAAGAAGTAGCGGATCTCATCGCCGGTATAGCCCGTATTGAGGGGTAAATAGACACCGCCGATGCGCAGGCAGGCAAGGTAAAGCAGTATCGCCTCGGGGCTTTTATCCACCTGCACCGCGACACGATCGCTTTTTTGAACGCCCAGCTCGGTCAGCGCACCGGCAAGCTTAGCGCTGATATCCATGGCGTCGGAATAACGGTAGCGGCGGCCTTCACGGGTGGTAATGAAATCGGACGCTGCGCGCTCGCGCATTTTTTCCGCAAACGTTTCGAATAAATTATGGCTCATTTGGTGGTTTCTCCCTTGGCCAGCTTACGAGCGCGCCGAGCAAGGTCGCGCACCTCGTTGGAGCAGGCAACGGTGCCCTTGGCGGTATAGTTTTCGTGGTTGCGTTCGATATCGTCCAACACGTAGAGGTAGTTGACCATCAGGCCTGCGGCCTGTTTAAAGCCCTTGTCGGAGATATCGCCCAACCAGTTAATGCGGTGCAGCTCGGCACCGTTACCCAGGTGAAAGCGTGCCACCGGATTGAGGGGCAGGCCGTGCCGATTCTTCTCTTCGACCAGGTAGCGCGCGGCCAATGGTCGGATCGCGGCTTTCAACGTCTCTTCGCGGGTTTGATCTTGATGCCAGCCCGGCGTTTCAAGCCCTTTGAGTGATTTACGTAGCGATTCGGGAAGCTGCTCATCATCACGCTGTTCCTGTAACCACTGGGCGAAGCCGGGCACCGGCGAGAGGGTGACGAAGTACTTCAGCTGCGGCAGTTCCTGAGAGAGCTCTTGCACCACCTGCTTGATCAAAAAATTACCAAACGAGATGCCGCGCAGGCCGGTCTGGCAATTGCTGATCCCGAAGAACGCCGCTGTATCGGCGTCTTCAGGATCGTCGACCCCTTTTTTGCTATAGCTGCTCTCGCCAGACAGAATGGGCTGTATTCGGCTTGGCAGACCCTTGTGCAGAGCAACTTCTACAAAAATCAGCGGCTCGTCGCCAATCGCCGGGTGGAAAAAGGCAAAACAGCGCCGATCGCGCGCATCCAGACGCCGACGCAGATCGTCCCAATCCTGTATTTCGTGCACGGCTTCGTAGCGAATGATCTTCTCGAGAATCGATGCCGGTGTGTTCCAGTCAATGCGCTTGAGCATCAAAAAACCGCGATTGAACCAGGAGCCGAACAGGTGAGCGAAATCGTCGTCAATGGCGGCTAGTTCCGGCTGTTCGCGAAGCAGCCCCAGCAGGTCTTCCCGCATCTTGACCAACTCGTAGGTGCCGTCGCTGGCCAGGTTTAAACGCCGGAACAGCTCTTGGCGCCTGGGCTCGCAGGCTTCGAAGAGGCGCTGTAACGATTGGTTATCGCGGGCTTCCTGGTACGTGGAGTAGGCCGCATCGATGGGGCCGGGCTCTGCTGCGAAATCGGTCGCCAAACGGCCAAAGAAGCGGCTCTTCTCAGCTTCCGGAAGCCGCTGGTAAATCGCCAGGGCGCGGCTTGCCAGCGCGATACTGGAGGCTTCACCGTCACTTTCCAACAGCTTGTGGCAGGCTTTGACCAACTGCTGATGATCTGGCGTCAGCGTTTCAGGATGGCGGCGGCGCAACAGGGCATCACGTTGGGTGATGTTGTTGAACAGCTCCTGCAAAAACATCATGTTCATGGTCGAACTCCTTACCCCATGATCAAGTTGGGAAGCCAAAGTGCGATGCCTGGGAAGAGACACAGCAGCAAGATACCCAGCACCATGCAGAGTGCGTAGGGCAAGCTTCCCATCAGAATGTCGCGCAGCGAGATATCGGGCGCGATGCCTTTAATAATGAACAGGTTGAGCCCCACTGGCGGCGTGATCAGGCCGATCTCCAGATTGATGGTCAAAATGACGGCAAACCAGTAAGGGTCGAAGTTGGCCGCCAGGATGATGGGTAACAGTATCGGCGCGGTCATCACGATGACGGCCACAGGAGGCAGGAAGAAACCCGCCACGAGCAGGAAGAGGTTAATCACCCCCATCAGCGCCCAGCGATTGATCTCCAAACCAGCAATCGCGGCCGCGACCGTTTGAGTGATAAACATGGACGAGAGGGCGTAGGCGAACACTTCGGCGGTGGCGATCACCAGCATGATCATCACGCTTTCGCGCAGCGAGTCGCGCATGATCAGTTTGATCGGTCCTAGCTGCCACATGCGGTAGATAAGAATGGCTAACGCTAGGCAGAGAAATGCCCCCACGCCCGCTGCTTCTGAAGGGGTTGCTACCCCGCCATACAAGGCAAACAGAATACCCGCGACCACGCCTAGGAAGGGCAGCACGCGCACTAAAGCCTTTAGGTTGGTATCGACATTCTGCTTAACATTGTTTTTGAGCCGTTCGACGGACTCTGCCATTGGGTTGTTGTAACCCCCGGCCATTTTGCAAGCAATCATGGTCCAAATCATAAATAGGCCTGCGAGCATAAAGCCCGGCACCACCCCGGCAATGAACAGCCGACCAATAGAGGTTTCGGTGGAGATACCGTAGATGATCATGGTGACCGACGGCGGGATCAGAATGCCTAAGGTGCCCCCGGCGGCGATACAACCCGCAGCAACGCCATCGGGGTAGCCGCGCTTGCGCATTTCAGGAATGCCCATTTTGCCGATCGCCGCACAGGTGGCGGGCGATGAGCCCGAAAGCGCAGCAAAAATAGAGCAGGCACCGATATTGGAAACCGCCAAGCCACCGGGCAGTTTACCCATCCATAGATCTAGCGAGCGGTAAAGGTCGCGTCCGGTGGGAGAGGAAGCTACCGCCGCGCCCATCAAAATAAACATTGGGATGGCGACAAAGCCAAACTCCGCAATGCGGTCAAAAAAGGTTTCCCCAAAGTAGGTAAGTTCGGAAAGGCCACGATCATAGAGCAGCGCCAGCAGTGACACACCGCCCAATGCAAACGCGATAGGGGTGCCGATAGCCATGAGAGCAATCAGCGCGATGGCGACAATGATGCCTAAGGTAATGGGATCCATGCTCAGCCCTCCCCACGCAATATTTCAGCCACATACTGCAGCGACAGAAGGGTCGCGCCGACGGCCATGGGCAGCAGGGCGGGCCACAGTGGGGGGTTCCACACCGAGCCGGTGGTCCACTCGCCGTGCAGCGCCTCAAATACATAGATCCAGCTGGCATACGCCAGGGCAGCACAGAAACCTAATCCAAACAGTGAGGCGATCAAGCGCATGATGGTGCGAGTAATGCCGCCTAGCGCATCGGGAACAATGGTGATGGCGACATGGCCGCCGGTCATTAACACGTAAGGGCTACCCATTAGCATGGCGCCGGTGACGGAGAAGATGGTGAATTCGGTCTGCCAACTGGTGCTCATGCCCAGCAGATAACGTATGAATACCATCTGACAGATGACCAATACGCCCGCAATAAACATGGCGCAGGCCAAATAGGCGGAAAGCCGCGAAAGCTTATCCATGACGCGAATGTAGCCGCCAATGATGCCCCCTCGCGCAAGGGCATTGTGAATCGTTGCAGGTGCCATAATTCCCTCGACAAGCTGGTCATTTCAGCCAGCTAAGCAAGCATCAGTTGAAAGCGGCCATTCCGAGGGGAATGGCCGCGCCGTTAGGCGATGAGGAGTTGCTTACTCGACGGCCAGCGCCGCATCGATGATGGCTTGACCGTTGGGAACGTTCTCGGCGAAGTTTTTGTACGAGGTTTCGCGCGCAATCTCTAGCCAGGCGTTGTAATCGTCCTCGCTCATGCTGACCACCTCTACGCCATTCTCTTCGTAGAGGTTGACCATTTCCTGATCGATGGCGGCGGCTTCTTCAGCAAAAAACGCTTCAGCGGCTTCACCCGCTTCCATCAGCGCCGCCTGCTGCTCTTCATTTAGCCCTTGCCACACCTGCTCAGAAATCAGAATCGGCTCGTACATAAACCACAGTGCGAAATCACCCGGCTCGGTCAAGCACTCGACCTGCTCGTAAAGGCGGAACGAGATGAATGACATTGACGAGGTATTGGCGGCGTCCAGTACGCCGGTTTGCATGGCGGTATAAACCTCGGAAGAGGGCATCGAGGCGATGGAGGCACCGGCCGCTTCGAGCATCTCTTCAAATGCTGGCCCGGCAGCCCGCAGGTTCTGACCCTCAACGGTCTCAGGAGAGGTGATGCACTGCTCGCTGGAGGCAAAACCACCCGAAAGCCAAGCATCGGCCAATACCCGGCCACCGCCTTCCTGAATAACGGCTTTGATCATCTCCATATATTCAGAGTCATTCAGCCGTTGGGCATGTGCTTGGTTACGCACTAGGCCGGGCATCAGCGTGGCAGAGAACTCAGGGTGCCGCCCGCTGGCGTAATCCAGAGGGAGTGAGGTGATGTCCAGGCGGCCACGCGCCAAGGCGCCCCACTGTTCGCGGGCCTTGAAGAGCGATTGGCCGGGGTAGACTTCAATGGTAAGCCCGACATCTGCATCGGCCACTTCGCGGGCCATCATTTGTACCATTTCATCGCGCACGTCCCCTTGGCCACCGGGGAACTGGTGCGACGCGCGTAATACGGTATCGGCAGAAGCGTGGGAAGCCGCAATGGCGAGACCGAAAGCGGCGGCGGTTGAGAGTAGATAGCGTTGCATGTGCATCTCCAACGTTGTTGTTATGTGTTTGGATGGTCTTAATGTGTTTATCAGGCAGGCTGATATATATTTCAATAGCGTTTATGTATGCTAATGTCAACCATATGGTCATTTTAAATAGAGTAACGAAGTCGTGATTGAGGGAGGTAAAACATGACGGGCAGCAAGCGTTCCAACGCTCAGCGATTAAGAGATTCGCTTGAAGATGACATCATTAATGGCCGCCGTGTGCCTGGAGAACGCTTGGATCCCGAAGCGTTAGGCCGTGAGTTCCAGGTCTCGCGGACGCCCGTGCGTGAAGCCTTTCAGCAACTGGTCGCTAGCGGTTTGGTCACTGTTTCGCCTAAAAAAGGCACCTTCGTCGCCAAGGTGGGGATCGATCAGTTAATCGAAATGTTCGAGGTCATGGCAGAGCTTGAAGGCATGTGCGGCCGTTTAGCGGCGCGCCGAATCACTGAGGAGGAGCTGGCTGCGTTACGTGAAGCGCACCAGCGCTGCGAAGCCGCCGCCCTGGCCGGCGACAGCGACGAGTATTACTACGAAAACGAAGGCTTTCACGACTGCATCTACACCGCTAGCCACAATGCCTTTTTGGCCAGCGAAGCGCGTCAACTCAAGCAGCGCTTAAAGCCCTACCGACGTCTACAGCTGCAGGTGCGCCAACGGGTCAATAATTCGCTCAGTGAGCATCAGGCTATCGTCGAGGCGATCGAGCAGGGCGACCCGGTGGCAGCTCAGCGGGCACTGAGTGACCATGTGTTGATCCAGGGCGAGCGCTTTAGCGATTTCGTTTCCAGCGTACGCAGAATGGAAGGGCCGTTAGAAAAGACAGGTTGATGACGGTTTTAAGTCGATAGCGGTTATTAAAATGTCCGTATCGGTGGGGTAATGGTCCTTGCCGACATGAGGCGCTGCGCTGACACTCTCTCTAATGCTTCGATACCTCTATGCGGAGAGAGACAGTGACTCGCCATATTGCTCTATTGGCCTACCCCGACTGCCAACTGCTGGACGTCAGCGGCCCCTGGCAAGTGTTTGCCAGTGCCAATGCGTTAAGCCCCCACCCGCTCTATCAATTGACCCTGGTCGCCGATGCCGTCGGCCCGGTAGTAACTAATGGTGGGTTAGCGGTAACCGCTACCCATTCTTATCACCAGTTAAATGCATTACGACCACTGGATACGCTATTGGTGGCGGGCGGTAGCGGTGTAATACAGCAGCGTGATATAGCCACAGTGAAGCAAGTGCTTGGTGAGGTTGCCCCAGAAGTAAGACGGCTTGGCTCTATCTGTTCCGGCGCGTTTTTACTGGCGGAGGCGGGGTTGCTGGATGGTTGCCGCGTCACTACCCACTGGCGCCATGCACATCAACTGGCTGAGGAGTACCCCGCGCTAAGCGTCGAGCCCGATGCGCTGTATATTGAAAGCAACGGTCGCTATACCAGTGCAGGAATAACCGCAGGGATCGATTTAGCTCTTTCATTAGTGGAAGCAGATCACGGCGCGGCGTTAGCAGGGCGAGTAGCCCGTGAGCTAGTAGTGTTTCTACACCGCCCCGGTGGTCAGTCTCAGTTTAGCGAAGCACTGCGCCACCAACAGGATGCCGGTCCGCTACGGCGACTACTCGATCAACTTCACGCTGACCCCGCGTCCGATCACACCCTTGAATGTATGGCTGACGTGATGGCGGTGACGCCGCGCCATCTAACGCGTCTGTTTAAGCGTCACTTGCAGATTACCCCTGGGGCGTACTTGACCCAATTGCGCTTGGAACAAGCGCGTTTAGCGCTGCTTAACGAACGCGAACAGTTATCCCTTGAGCGACTGGCACAACGCTGGCGGCTAGGTGGCGCGGAGCAGTTGCGTCGTCAGTTTCAGCGCTATTACGGCGTGTCGCCCTCTGTCTATCGTCAACGCTTTGCTTCCCCCCACGTTGATCCTATTCAGGAGAGCGTCTCATGCCGTTAACCGTCGCCATGTTATCTCTCTGTCAAGCGCTACTGGTCACTGGTAATGTCCTTTTGATTGCCGTTTCATCTTTAATAGGCGCTTCTTTAGCACCCAGTACTTCTTGGTCTACTGCGCCTGTCGCCACGCAGTGGTTAGGGCTGATGTGCGCCACTATTCCCGCCTCACTCATCATGGCCAAGCTGGGACGTAAGCGTGGTTTTATGCTGGGCAATATCATTGGGTTGGCGGGGGCGCTGGTAGCAGTTCAGGCGCTAATGGGGGAGCGCTTTGGTTTATTTCTGTTAGCCACTTGGCTAATCGGTATCGGCATTGGTTTCGGTCAACTGTATCGCTTTGCCGCAGTGGAGGCCGCCGCCGCGCCGATGCGTGACCGGGCGATTGGTTTGGTGATGGGCGGTGGCGTACTGGCTGCGTTTGCCGGACCTTGGTTAGCAAGAGTGAGTCGTGAGTTGGGCGACGTGCCGTTTTTGGGCAGCTTTGTTGGTTTAGCGATGCTCTATGCACTGGCATTGGTGGTGCTGATGCTGATCCGTCTACCGCCTGCTTCGCGCACTCATGGAGAAGGCGTCGGGCTTCCACTAAGAAAAATACTCAGCCAACCCGCGTTTATTGCTGCCGTTACCACAGCAACAGTAGGCTACGGCGTGATGAATCTAGCCATGACCGCCACGCCATTGGCGATGTCAGGTGCTGGGCATCACTTTAATCATGTTTCCATGACCATTCAGTGGCATGTGGTGGCCATGTTCTTACCCTCCTTCTTTACTGGCCATTTAACCGCACGGTTCGGTGCAAAAGGGATCATCGTCATGGGCTGCCTGCTACTGGTAGCGAGCGCCCTGGTGGCGCAGTTTGATGCTGGTTTAGCAGGATTTAACATTGCGCTGATTTTGCTGGGTTTGGGTTGGAACTTCACTTTTCTACCTGCCACCGGCCTGCTCACCGAAAGCTACCGCCCGGTGGATAAAGCACGCACCCAGGCCGCCAATGAATTTTTAGTGTTTGGCACCGCCGCTATCACTGCGTTGCTCGCTGGGCCCTTGGTCAGCGGCTTAGGCTGGGCGACGCTTAACCTACTGATGATCCCTGTCGCGCTGGTGCCCTTGGCGGTGCTGGTGTGGCAGTACCGAATCAGGCTGGCAAGCGCTTAAAAATCCCCCGGCGCGCACTGTAAGCAGGTTAATCCAAGCGCGCGCCACTGGGCGACCACGGCATCGCGGTCATCCAGCACCAGCCAAGGCGCAAAACCGTCGTTGCGCATACGCGCCAATAGGGCCTCTTTTACCGTTTCATCATCCACATGATCGTCACCTTCTGGGCGCAGGTACATGGCGTCAAAAGGAATCGTGTGGCGCTCCAGCCAGCGCTGGGTATGCTCACGATGGCTGTCTGGCCGACCGCTGCAAATCACGATCTGCTGACCTTGGGCCTTGAGAATTTTGACCAGCTTGGCGACCGCTTCAATCACCGGTGCTTCGGCCATATGGGCAAAGAAGGGATCCCACTGTTTCTGGCTGCCCAGCACCCAATCGCTGACTTGGTGAGGGTGGAACTCGGCGAGCGTGCCGTCGACATCGACAATCACTGCGGTCATACAAAACTCCCTAAAGCGGAAACGGTGGTTGGGTAGGCTTGAGCAGAGAAACGCTGATCGGTGCAAAGACGTTCACTCAGAAGCCTACGCCATACGGTTAGTTCGTCATGGCTAAACGAGGTGAAAAGCGGCACCACTTGAGCGGCGCCCAGTTGGTTGGCTAGGGCCACCAGGTGCGATGCGCGCAGGTGGACATTCCAGCGTTGCCAGCTTATGTCACCTGCCGCTAGTTCGGTGCGGCGTTCAGGGGTGAGGTACCCGGTATGAAGCAGGTGGTGATCGGGCCAGTGTTGCGGCGTATCGTTGCGATCACAAATTAGCCGAAGGGTTGGCTGGTCAACGTTTTTCCGGGCTAAAAGCGAGCGGATGGCGTCGTCGTATCCTGGTCTGCGCAAGGCGGCAGGCAGGGCCAACAGCGCGGCCAAGTTATCGCGAATCACTGGGTCGATAGCGAGTGTTAACTGGCGTCGGTCAGCCTCTTCCGCCAGCCAGAGGGCCATTTCAAGGCCACGGCCGGTTTCGGGCACCGGAAACGCCAGCGGTTGGTCAAGATGTTCAGCAATCACTTGAACGCAATCCGCTTGAGATAGATCGTAGCTGCCATAGGAAGCGTCTAGCATCGCAACACGCGCCGGTGGCGGCGTATCAAAAGGAAAGAGTCGCGATTCAAAGCAGGCATCGCCGCTGTAGAAAACACCGCCCTCTATCGCTAAATGCAGCCACACACCGCCGAGTGAGTGCCCCGCCTGACCAGTGGTGACGGTGATACCTTCTACCTCTAGCGTGCCGCGTTCCGGTAGGGGGCGCCATAACCGGTTCTTGGGCAATGACTTAGCGACCAGTGGCGTGCAATAAAGCGGCACGTTTTCGGCTAGCTCGGCCACGCCGCCGATGTGATCAAAATGGTCGTGGCTGATGAGTACGGCGTCCACATCCAGTTGCCGTGCCCAGGTGATGGTATCGCCGGAATTCAGAGCGCCACCGGCGTCCAACAGAAGCCGTTTACCCTGAGCTTCAACGACTATCGCCGCCGGGCCTTTGTCGCCTAAACCACTAAGAATCTCGATAGTGGCGCTCATTGGTCGGGCTCCAAACACCAGCCCTGCTGAAGGCTAATAGCCACCTGGCTACCCAAATCAGGTGCGCTGTGATGGTAGGCCAGCAAGGTTTCGCCAGTTGGCAGGCGCAGGCTGAGCTCATAGCGCTCGCCGCGGAAAATCACGCTTTCCACCTGGGCGGTAAGCTGGCTATGAGGAGGAGCCGCTGTGGAAGAGGGCGTCGTGCAGATCTGAATATGCTCTGGGCGCACCAGTACCGTTTGGGTGCGCTCGGTCTCGATGGCGTTCAGACCACGCATCAAAGCGGCACTTTCGAGAAGATTTCCAGGCCTGCCAGCCGCCACTTTAAGCTGACTGCCCTGGCCGATAAAGCCCGCTACCCAGGCGGTTCTCGGCTGGCTGTAAAGAGTTTCAGGAGCGCCCCATTGAACCAGCTTGCCCGCTTTCATCACGGCGATTTTGTCCGCCAGCGCCATGGCTTCGGTTTGGTCGTGGGTGACGTAGACCAGCGTGGCGCCTGTGCGCTGGTGAAAAGCGCGGAAGCTGTGCTCCATGGTGGCGCGCAGATGGCGGTCAAGGTTGGCCAACGGCTCATCCAGCAGTACTACCGATGGATCGCTGACTAAACAGCGCGCCAGGGCGACGCGCTGGCGCTGACCACCGCTGAGGGCTTGGGGCATACGATCGGCGTAGGCATCGAGCTCCACCAGGGCAAGCGCCTGCTGCACCTTTTGGTGATACGCTGCCCCCCGCAGGCCACGCAGCTTGACCGGGTAGCCCACGTTGTCCGCCACGCTCATATGCGGCCATAGCGCATAGGACTGGAACACCATGGCCATATTGCGCTGCTCTGGAGGCACATGGGTATCGGCACTGGCCAGGGTGCGATTGCCTAATTGAATGCTGCCGTCGTTGATGGTCTCAAAACCTGCCAGCATGCGTAGCATGGTGGTTTTGCCACAGCCGCTGGGGCCGAGCAGGGCGACAAACTCGCCTGGGTTGATCGTTAGCGACAGCGAATCGACTGCCGTCTGCTCGCCAAAGCGTTTGGTAACCCGATCGATCGATAGCCCTGCGGTGCTTACCCCTGATGTGTCTAGCTCTGCCATGGGATGACTCCTTTGGGTAAACGCGGCGCCAGTAAACTGAGTGTCAGCATCAGCGAAGCGACCATGATCACCACCAGCACCGATACCGCTGAGGCCAGCACGCTTTCGCCGCCTTCATCGAGATTGAAAATCAGCACGCCGAGAGTTTCATTTCCGGCGCTCCATAGCAGCGCTGAGACGGTGAGTTCGTTGACCGCCAGTAGAAACACCAGCAGACCGCCTGCGAACAGCGCGGGGGCCACCAGGGGTAAAATAATGCTGCCCAGGCGCCGCCAGGGGCCGGCCCCAGCCAGCTGCGCCGCCTCTTCAAGCGAAGGATCCAACTGCGCCAGGCTAGCGGCGACAGGCTTAATGCAGACCACCAGAAAGCGCGCCAGGTAAGCGATAAAAATCAGCCCCAGGGTGCCGTAGAGCGCCACATTGATAATCGGCAGTGGGCGAACAAAGAGCAGGATGCAGGCAATGGCCAAGACCACGCCGGGAAGCGCATAGGGAATCTCAATAGCACTGAGTACCACGCCCCGCCAACGGTCCGGCAGGCGCTGTAGCCGATAAGCCAGTGGCAGACTCAGCAGCATCAGTACCACTGCCGCGCTACCCGCTAGCCACAGGCTGTTGTTCACCGCTCGCCAGGTAGCGCCTTGGCGACCCATCACTTCGGCGTAAGCGTTCAGAGTGGCGGTCTCAGCGTTTAACGGCACGCCCATGGCGGGCACCAGCGAACTGATAATTAGTGCCAGCAGAGGCGCGACCAGAATAATCAGTAAGATCCCAACCAGTGTGGCGGTCACCAGTGAGCGCCAACGTCCCAGAGTGAAATCGTGTGAACGCCCACTGTGGCCGCCCAGCCCGAAACGGCTGCGAGTCATTAGCTGTTGCTGCAGCGCCACCCCGGCCAGGGCCAATAAACCAATTAGCAAGGAGAGCGCCGCCATCTCTGCTAACACCCCGGTGCCGAAGTTGGCCATACGCTGGTAGATCAGCGTGGGCAGCACGTAATAGCCGGCGGGAATACCCAGCATGGCCGGGATGCCAAAGTTACCGAGGCTTGAGATAAACGCCATCGCGCCCCCGGCGATCAAGCCGCTTCGAGTCACGGGCAAAATAATGTGGCCCCATACCTGAGTCTGCCGGGCACCGCTGATACGAGCAGCTTCGATCAGCTCCCTTGGCAGCGATAGCAGGCTGGTGCGCAGGGCCAGAAACACCAGCGGGGCGCTCTGGATGCCCAGCAGTAAGGCGATGCCTTCCGCAGAGTAGAGCGGCTGCGGGCTACCTAGCGGCGGCGCCATGCCAATACTTTTCAGTAGCGGGCTGGCCGGGCCGAATAGCTGCAACCAACTCAAAGCGGTGACCTGGGGCGGAATCATCATCGGCAGCATAAAGCAGAACACCAGCCACGCTTTTCCGCGCACATTGGTGAGCGTGATGGCAAAGGCGAACAGGCTACCCAGTACCAGCGCGATCAGCATGCCAAGCCCCGAGGTATAAAGACTATGCCAGAGTGCCCGCCAAGTGCTGGCACTGTTGAGCACCTGCCACAGCGGTGACTGGCGACCTTGGGTAAGGTCGCTCAACGCCTCGATCAGCAGGCGCAGGCTGGGCGCCAGGCTCAGCAGTACAATGGCGATTAACAGGCTTGAAAGCAGCCAGCGGTGCTGGCTGCCGTACTTAGTGTCATAGGTCATGGCGGGCGTCATGTTTACCCGCCGAAGAGGTCGCTAAAACGCTGTTTGAGTTCTGCTTCCTGGGCCAGTGCCTGTTCGGTGTCGACTGGCATCAGCTCAATGCTATCGCGCTCAGGAAAGCCTTCCGGCGGGGCGACGTCGTTGTGGGCAGGCAGGTAGCCCTGCTGGCTGACCAGCTCCTGGCCCTGCTGGGAAAGCACGAAATCAACAAACTTTTGCGCGGCATCGACATTCTCTGCCCCTTGCATAATGGCGACTGGCTCGGTGACCGCGCTCACGCCCTCTTCCGGGAAGACGAATTCGACCGGCGAACCTTTGGCAGCTTCACGAATCGGCAGGAAATCCACCACGATGCCGTAGGGCTTGGTACCTGCGGCCACGGCGTTAAAGACGCCACCATTACCACCCTGTGCTTCTGTGCGATTGGCGTGCAGGGCGTCGTAGTAGTCGGCGCCTAATTCTGGATGAGCGCTAATCGCCGCCATATGGATGAGTGCCGCACCGGAATAAAGCGGGCTAGGCATAGTGACCAAGCCCTCGTAGTCGGGCCTCAGCAGATCTTGCCAGCTTTTCGGCTGATGCTCGGCGCCGGTGTTATAGACAATCCCAGTGGTGATCAGCTTGGTGCCGTAGTAGTAGCCTTCTGGGTCATACAAGTCAGCGTCGTAGCCATTACGCTCATCGCTCAAGTAGGGCTGGAGGTGGCCTTCTTGTTTGAGCGACTCCATCGTCATGCTGTCGGCAATCAGCAGCACATCGGGGTTGCTCACCCCGGCTGAAAGCTCCGAGCGCAGCCGGGTCATCAAGCGCGTCGTACCATCGCGCACCCACTCCACTTCAATGTCGGGATAGGCCGCTTCAAAGGCATCCACGGTCTGCTGGGCATCGCTATTGGGCTGGCTGGTGTAGAGCGTCAGCGTTTCATTCGCCGCTACCTGAGCCGAAAGGGAAAAACTGGCTAACGCAACGGCAGCCGTAAGGGCGGATACCGGAATAGATAACAGAGGGCGCTTCGACATGGGTAAACCTCCAATGAGTGAACCCCACCTAAGCTACTGTCATCTGCTTACAACAAAGTGACAGTACGCTTTCGTTCAGTCTTTTGTGGCTTTCGTTTGTCACGCTTTTTGCTTTCGTTGTGCTGAGAGGTGAGGATGCGCCAGTTCGAACGTCGACAACGGCTGCTGGAACGAATCCACAGCCAAGGCCGCCAATCGGTAGATCATTTGGCAGGAGAGTTCGGGGTTTCTGTACAAACCCTGCGTGGGGATATTCGCCATTTGGCCGAGAAGGGCTTAGTGCTGCGCCGCCACGGTGAGGTGATGCCATTTCCAGAGCAGGAAAACATCGGCTACGACCAGCGTCAGATCGTCAATGTGGCAGGTAAACGGCAGATTGCGGCACGCGCGGCCAGCTTAGTGCAGAACCATCAAGCGCTCTTTTTAGGCACGGGCACGACGGTTGAGCAGTTGGCCGATGCGCTAAGTGATAAGCAAGGTCTGCATATCATGACCAATAATCTGCACGCGCTGATTAAGCTGTGTCAGTTGAAGTGTGAATTAGTCGTGGCGGGTGGGCGAGTACGTCGTCGCGACCAGGATGTGATTGGCGGCGATGCCTGGCGATTTTTTCAGCGTTATCGTGCCGATATCGGCATTGTCTCGGTAGGGGGAATGGATAGTCATGGCCAGCTTTATGACTATAACGACGACGAAGTGATGGCCCGTGAAGCATTATTAGCGCATGCCGGTTATCGAGTGTTAGTGCTGGATAAAACCAAGTTCGACCTGCCGCTACGCTGTGCCGCGGGTCAGTTGGGGGATTACGATGCGGTAGTGACTGATGTGCCGCTGCCAGACAAACTACGCAGCCCGCTGGCTGCCCAAAGCGTTCGATTTCTGGGTTAGCACGAACGCTAACTGTGCCAGTATGGGGCAAACGCAGGCGTGCAAAAAAGGAGCGTTATAAATGTTAGACAACCTAAGCCATAGTGCCCTGGCTGGTCAGCTCTGTGGCTTGGTGGCACTGGTGATATGCGTAGTCGCCTTTGCCAGCAAAAACGATGATCACCTATTGGTGTTACTGATTTCTGCCAATGTGGCGTTTGCGCTGCAATTTGTCTTTTTCGAGAGCTGGACAGCGGCTGCGCTAACGGTACTGGTGATAGTACGGATTGTATTGGCTCGCCGTTACCTGGGCAGTAAAGCTGTGATGGCGGGTGTCTTGCTGGCCAGCGGTATCGCCGCTGCCCTCACATGGCAAAGCTGGGTGGATATGCTGCCGCTGGCGGCCATGGTGCTGGGAACCGTTGGCATGTTTTTAATGCGCGGCATTGCCATGCGCGTTTTTCTGGGGCTGGCTGCCTTTGCCTGGATGCTCAACAACCTACTCATTGGTACGATCGGTGGAACGCTTGCGGAAGGTCTGATTGTGGTCACCAATATCATCACCATCATTCGCTTAGTGCGAGCCAGACGAAAATACCCTGACGTCTTTGAGGAGGTAGAAGAGCCTGGTGCTATTACCCAAGACGGTCAGGACTAACCCCTTAGCGCGTTGTCACCTGCGTTAACAGCGAGCGTACCTGCTATGCTGAAGGACTGATGTTAAACAGTTGATTGTGAAAAAAGGAGGTAAGAGACCATGGCAGGTGGATGGGCAAAAGATGGCGCCGAGCAAGAGCAGATGGAAAGTACTCTGGACGACGCGGTGCGGCGTGCGCGTAGCCAACTGCCCTCAGGGGAAAGCCTTGAGCTGTGTGAAGAGTGCGGCGACACCATTCCCGAGGCGCGTCGCAAGGCTATTCCCGGTGTGCGCCTCTGTGTGGCGTGTCAGGAAGAGCAAGATAAAGCACAGTCCGCTTTTAGCGGCTATAACCGCCGCGGCAGCAAAGACAGCCAACTGCGTTGAGCGTATCTCGCTAAATAGGGTGGATAATGCTTGGGCCGTCTATGTTTAAGCGTCGTGATCCGTATCCGGCAGGCGCTTGAAATAGATATAGCGATGTAAGCGAATAGTGGGGCGTAGAAGCAGTTGCACACTCCCAATTAAGAATAACCAAACACCCAAAGTCTTCAGACTGCCCTCGTAAAAGAAGCAGATACTGCCGAAGGTAAACCATAGGCCCAATAAAAAATCATTGAGGATGCTCAGCACCTCATAGCGCTGATGCACCACTAGCTCTTTGTGGCCGATGGTAAACGTCCAATCGCGGGTTTGTGGGTTCTGCTCGCGCCGCATTCACCGCCTCCTTGTGTAACTATTATTTAAAAAATGTATTGGTAAGTTATCGTTTAATATTTAAAGCAATATTGATTTTAACTAAACGTTAGTGTGGCACACTATCACTACAGGCAAAGGGAAAGCTGATTTTTTAGTATTGATTAATGCTGCGTAAAGGTTATTAGTAATAGATCAGCAGTTGAGGGAGCTTAATGATCAATGATGCACTGCTGAAAGCTGTCGAGGATGAGTTGGATGGCGCGCATTGCCGATTACGCTTTGCTGATGACGTTGAAGCGCGGTTCGAAGCAGATACCCAGCGTCAGCGCAGCCGCAATATGGTGTTGGCAGGGGTGATCTCAGCGATTATCTATTGCCTCTTTTTAATCAATGACTATAGCTTTCGCCCTGAGGCCTTTGCTACCGCCGTTCAACTGCGCATGGGGGTGATGCTTCCCTTTGGTTTGCCAATTTTGTGGTTGGTGTATCGTGGGGTATCGCCGGTGCTGCGTGAAACCATGATGGCGAGTACCGTGATCGTCGCCACGGTGGTTTCTTGTCTTATTTTTACTAAATCGGTAGCGCCCTACTCCTATTTAGATGTTTTTTCGTTTGGGTTGATTTTGTTGGTGGGGAATATTGTTTACTCGCTACGGTTTGGCTACGCCTGCGCATCTTCCGCGGCGAGCATCGTCATCATTCTGGCCTTTGTGTTGCCCTATGAGCCCATGCCCGTTGAAGCCAAGCGGCTGGCGATCTTCACGATTATCGCGATCGGGGTTTTTAGCCTTGTCGCGAACTACCGTTTCGAACTCAGTGAGCGAACCTCTTACTTGCATGTGCTGAAAGAGAAAATCCGCGCTGGCTACTACTTAAAAGATAACCAAAAGCTCTCTCAGTTATCGATCACCGACCCATTAACCAACCTCGCTAATCGTCGTCAGTTCGATACGGTGTTACCTGTGCGGTGGAAAGAGGCCATCGATAAAGGGATGTGTATGGGGCTGATGGTGATCGATATCGATCATTTTAAAGCTTACAACGACTTTAATGGGCATCCTCAAGGAGACATCTGCTTACAGCAAGTGGCCAAGGCCATACACGATAATAGCCGCGACGCCGATTTAGTGGTGCGCCTTGGCGGTGAAGAGTTTGTGGTGCTAATGGTGAATGCCTCGAGCGAGGCGACATACGTCGCCGCAGAACGTATTCGCGCTAGTGTAGAGGCCTTGTGCATTCCTAATTTTGGTGTCTTCCACCAGGCCTATATTACCGTCAGCGTTGGTGTAGCCGTGCTTTGCCCAACCGATGAGCTTACCCCTGCCGACTTATTATCGACGGCGGATCGAGCGCTTTATGAAGCCAAGCGGCAGGGGCGTAACGTCATTCATCTGGCTAACTTGGCTGGTTCACCATCCGACGCTGACGCTGCTGATGGCTTAGGTAGATTAGGCCAATAGCACCGATGAGCAGCGCCATAGCGACATAGCGTGAAGTATCTAACGGGCGGACTGCATTGCTCAACCAGCCGAAATGATCAATCAGCAAGCTCATTAGCAGTTGGCCAGAAATGACAGCCACCGTGGCCGCCGCCGTGCCCACTCGGGGTACAGCAAAGACGATCGCCAACATATAGACCACGCCAAATAAGGCGCCGGTTAATTGCCATTTGGGTACGCTGAAAAGCGTGGCTTGTTGGGTGGGCTCAAAAAAGAACATCAGTAAGAAGGTCAGGACAGCGCCCATTATAAAGGTCAGCCAGGCGCTTTCGATGACGCCTGTTTTAGCCCCTAACCGACCATTGATGGAGGACTGGGCTGCCAGCACCGCACCGCCCACGAGCAGTAAGATAAAGATAAGAGGGAGTAGCATGGTTTAGCTCCTTAATACGTTAGCCGTTACATTAACCACAGGGCGGCAAGAATCATCACTAAGGCACCAACACGGTAGCCGTCGACTTTACGCTGCTCGCTTCCCAGCCAGCCAAAGTGGTCGATGGCAACGCTAGCCGCGACTTGCCCGCACAAAATGCCCACCATGGTCATGCCCACTCCCACCAATGGTGTTGCAAGCGTCAACACAATGACGTAAATCGGGCCTAGGATACCGCCCGTTAACAGCCAACGAGGTTGCTTGAAGAGGGTGCCTAAGTGGCGCTTTGGCGAAAACACCAGTGCTAACGAGAGCAGTAGCGCGCCCACCATAAAAATCGACAACGTGGCTGATAAATGCCCAACCTGCTCACCCAGAGGGCCAAGCAAACCGGCTTCGACCGACAGCCCCATCCCGGCGATGAGTACGCCGAGCAGAATAAGTGCATGACGCATAGGTGGCTCCGCTAAGTAAAAGAAGCGCGTACTGTAGAGAGTAAGCGTTATTGCTACAATGCGTTAAAACTGCAAAGGACTATTGCACTTTGGACAACTCGCTTCGCCTGTTAGCGTTGCGCCTTTTTGTGCGAGTGGCTGCAAGTGGCAGCTTCGCCGATGCCGCGCGCTATTTCGACCTACCGGCTTCGTCCGTCTCGCGGCATATCGCCGGATTGGAACGTTCGCTGGGTCAGCGTTTGCTCTACCGCCACACCCGGGCGGTAAGGCTGACCGATGCGGGTGAGCGCTACTTTCAGGAAGTAAGGCGAGTACTGGAAAGTTTGGATGCCGCCACCGAACAAGTGGTCAGCGGTGCCAGAGAACCGCAGGGGCTGCTGCGTTTGAATGCCCCGGTGGCGTTTGGGCGTCGCCACATAGCGCCTTTATTGGCGAGCTTTCAGCAGGCCAACCCGGCCGTGGAAGTAGAGCTAACGTTGAGCGATGCGTTTATCGACCCGGTGCAAGAGGGCGCGGATGTCGTGATTCGCGTGGGGTCGCTGGGGGATTCAAGCCTGGTAGCACGGCAGTTGGCGACCCAGCGCTTTGTCGCTTGCGCGGCCCCCGCGTATTTAAAGCGACACAGCGCGCCGCTTCATCCAGAACAGTTGAGTAACCATAATTGCCTGGTTTATAAGGGAACGAGGGGCGTGCAGCCTTGGTACTTCAAGGCCCCAGGCGATCCGCTAGCACAGCGCTACTCGGTCAAAGGCAATCTTTCGAGTAACAATGCCGAAAGCCTTGTGGAAGCCGCTCTGCAAGGACAAGGTATTGTGGTATTCCCTACCTGGCTGCTATTTGATGCGCTGCGCGCTGGCGGCCTAACGCCCATCCTAGAAACCTATGAAGCCCTCGGCGAAGCGACGCGCGAAGGCATTCATGCTATCTACCCTGAAAATCGCCTTCGCTCACAAAAAGTGGCCGCCTTTTTAGAATATTTGTTCGCAAAGATAGGTGGGCAACCGTATTGGGATCATGAGCGGCGCGATGCCGAGTAGCGTGACTGCAATCATACTGGTGAGTCGCTAACGTCTCAGGCGGGTGTTAGCTGTTTGGCTCGGTTTGCTGATGCGCCAGAATGACGGCCAGAAAGCCCTCGCCGTAATCTGCCAGCTTGCGTGCACCGATGCCGGAGATATTGCCCAGTGCCGTTAGGCTCTGGGGGTTCTGCTCGACCAGTTCAGCCAGGGTGGCATCGTGGAAGATCACATAGGCTGGCACGCCCTGGGCTTCGGCCAGTTCACGGCGGTGCTGGCGTAGAGCTTCCCACAGCGGGCCGTGGCCCTGGGGGGCAGAAGCGCCTTTGTTTCCTCGTCGAGTGGCCTTGGTCTTGAGGGGTTTGCGCAGGGTGAGTGTCTGCTCGCCGCGCAGCACCGGCTTGGCATTGGCGGTGAGCTTAATGCCGCCATGCCCCTCCATATCCACGCTCAAAAAACCGCTGGCAATCAGTTGGCGAAAGAGCGCTTTCCATTCGCTGGCCGTGAGGTCTTTGCCGATGCCGAAGGTGCTGAGGCGGTCGTGGCCAAAGCGGGCGATACGTTCATTGCTTTTGCCTAGCAGTACATCCACCAGGTAGGTCACACCGAAGCGCTGCTCGGTGCGGTAGACGCACGAGAGTGCCTTTTGCGCTGCCACGGTGGCGTCCCAGGTCTCGGGCGGGGTCAGGCAGTTATCGCAGTTGCCGCAAGGGGCGTCCAGGTGATCGCCAAAGTAGTGCAAAAGCGCTTGGCGGCGGCAACTGATGATCTCGCACAGCCCCAGCATGGCATCTAGCTTCTGCTGTTCGATGCGCTTTTGCTGGTCGGCGGCGCTGGAGTCCTGCTGCATCTGGCGCAGCGTGATCACGTCCTGAAGCCCATAGGCCATCCAGGCATCGGCGGGCAGGCCATCACGCCCGGCGCGCCCCGTCTCCTGGTAATAGGCTTCGATACTTTTAGGCAGATTGAGGTGCGCCACAAAGCGCACGTCCGGCTTGTCGATGCCCATGCCAAAGGCGATGGTGGCCACGACGACCACGCCATCTTCACGCAGAAAACGGGTCTGGTGGTGCTGGCGCTGCTCGGGGGGAAGCCCTGCGTGGTAGGGCAGGGCGGTCAGTCCCTGACGCTCCAGCCAGGCGGCGGTTTCCTCTACCTTGCGCCGGGAAAGGCAGTAAACGATGCCCGCTTCGCCGTCGTGGTGCTCGCGGATAAAGCGCAGCAACTGTTCCTTGGCGTTACCCTGATTTTCGGCGATATGGTAGCGAATGTTGGGGCGGTCAAAGCCGCTGTTGTAAAGCGCCGCTTTCTGGAGCTGTAAATGCTCCATGATATCGCCCCGGGTGGGCACATCGGCAGTGGCGGTCAGTGCAATGCGCGGCACCTGGGGGAAACGCTGATGCAGGTGGGAAAGCTGGCGATACTCCGGGCGGAAATCGTGGCCCCACTGGGAGACGCAGTGAGCTTCATCAATGGCGAACAGCGCAATCCGGGTCTGTTCCAGCAGCATCTGCATACGCGCCGTGGCCAGCCGCTCGGGCGCGACATATAAAAGATCCAGCTCGCCTGCCCGTAGCCGATTCTCTACCTCGACTGCCTCGTGATAGTCGAGGCTGGAGTTGAGGTAGTCCGCCCTAACCCCGTTCTGCTTAAGCGCTGCCACCTGATCCTGCATCAGCGCTATCAGCGGCGAGACTACAATGGCGGTGCCTTCGCGCAGCAGTGCCGGGATCTGATAACACAGCGACTTGCCTCCGCCGGTAGGCATCAGCACCAGCGCATCACCGCCGGCGATCACATGCTCGATGATCGCCTGCTGCGGGCCGCGAAAGCTGTCGTAGCCAAATACCTCCTGCAGTACCTTGAGGGCTGCCGCGTCGCCGTGCATCAATGCTCTCCTTGTCTCTTGCTAGAGAGCGAATTGTCGCACGAAAACTTAAGGGAGTTGGCCTAGCGAATCCCCGCCCGTAAAAATGATTGTACGAACTGGCGTTGGAACAGCAGAAAGGCGACCAGCAGCGGGGCGATACTGAGCAGGGTGGCGGCACTGACGGTCGCCCAGTTAACGCCGGTTTCGGGCGCGGAAAAGACCCCTAACCCTACCGTGAGCGGGCGGCTCTCTACCGAGTTGGTCACCACTAATGGCCAGATAAAGTTGTTCCAGTGGTGGCTAATCGAGACCAGCCCATAAGCCAGGTAGGTGGGCTTGGCGAGCGGTACGTAAACCTTCCACAAAATTTCCAGCCAGTTGCAGCCTTCGATGCGGGCGGCGTCTTCCAGCTCCCTTGGAATGGTTTTAAAGGTTTGGCGAAGCAGAAAAATACCCAGGGCGCTGGCTACATAGGGCAGGCCAATCCCGGTAATGGTGTTGATCAGCCCCAGCTCACTGGCGATGCGGTAGTTCTCGACAATCAGCACTTCGGGGAAAACAAACAGCTGAATCAGCACCAGCATAAACAGAACGTTCTTGCCGGGAATCGGGAAGCGCGCAAAGGCAAACGCCGCCAGGGTGCAGACCACAAACTGACCGATCACTACCCCCGTCACCAGGGCGAAGGTATTCAGGTAGTAGCGAGCAAAGGGCGCTTGTGACCAGGCGTTGGCGAAGTTCTCCAGCGTCAGCGGGGCGAAAAGTTCGAAATTCACCATAAACTCGCTGGGGTGGAAGGCGGCCCAAAAGGCATACAGCAGCGGAAAAATCCAAATAGTCGCCAGCAGCCACGCGGCCACGGTTTCCAGTGATGGAATGGAGACGAAACGGGCGCGGGGGGCATAGGGTGTCATCGTATTCATTGGTAGTGCGTCCTACGATCTAGAATCGTGAACTTAAGCGTGGCGACGACGGCGAGTACCAGCAGAATAACCACCGTAATGGTGGCGGCCGTGGTGCCGTCAAAAAATGAAAAGGCGTTCTCGTAGACGTAGTAGAGCAGCAGGTTGGTGGCGTTATTCGGGCCACCTTTGGTCAAAATGAACAGGTGATCCACCACCCTTACCGCGTTAATCAGCGCATTGATGAGCACGAACAGCGTGGTGGGCATCAATAGTGGGAAGGTCACCCGCCAAAAAAAACTCCAGCAGCTGGTACCTTCAAGGTCGGATGCCTCTTTTAGCTCGGGGGGCATACTTTGCAGCGCCGCCAGGTAGAAAATCATAAAAAAGCCGGCCTCTTTCCACACCGACATCGCAATCACGGAGCCCAGTGCAACGCTGGGATCACCGAGCCAATTGACGCCGGAAAACCCGAGGATACCGAGCAGTTGATTGAATAGGCCAATCTGCGGTGCGTAGAAAAACATCCAGATATTGGCCGCGGCGATCATCGGCAGGATGGTCGGCGTAAAGTAGGCCATGCGCACAACGCCGCGCCCGCGCAGTTTGCCGTTAACGAATAGCGCCATGCATAAGGCCAGCGCGATAGAGGTGGGGATCGTACCGACGGCGTAGATTAAGTTGTTGCGCGCTACTTTCCAAAACGTCGGGTCATCGAACAATACCTGATAGTTTTCCAACCCGACAAATTCAGTGGGGGCGCCGCGAAAGCCGGGTAAAAACAGGCTGTTGATCACCGTCGTGATCGTCGGAAGGTAAGCGAAAGTCGTCAGCAGTACCGCCGCCGGTAACAACAGTAGCGCGCCGTAAAGCTGCATTTTATGGTAGGCGGTTAAGGACATGATGGCACACCGCAAGTGAAAGAAGCCGGGGCGAGCCCCGGCGAACAGTGAATCCTATAACGATTAACGGGCGTAGCGGCGCAGCACGCTATCGGCTTCTTGCTGCGCTTGGCTTAGCGCTTCTTCTGGCGTCAGTTGGCCAGTCAGTGCTGCTTGCACGGCGTTATCCAGTGCGCGGCGCACCCGGCCACCTTGGTAGGTAGAAAGCTCGGCAGTGCCGTGCTCAAGCTGGTCGCGGGTCACGGCTGCAGGCGCGAACTCTTCCACGTAGCTTTTGAGTGCATCGGTTTCGTAGGCAGCGGGGCTAACGCCCATATAGCCGGTTTCGATCGACCAGGCCGCGGCACGCTCGGGCGCGGTCATCCAGCGAATGAAGGTCATCGCCGCGCGCTGCTCGTCTTCGCTGGCATCTTCAAAGATGTAGAAATTGCCGCCGCCAGTGGGGCTGCCGCGCTGGGTTTTCATCGGCAGCATGGCAACGCCAAAGTCGAAATCAGCTTCGCTGCGCACGGCGGTCAGGTTGCCGGTTGTGTGCCACATCATGGCGGTTGACTGCTCTAGGAAGTTCTGGCGCAGCGTGCCCCACTCAATGGTGCCATCGGGCATGGCGTTATGCTCGTCAGCCAGCGATACCCAGTACTCCAGCGCTTCCACTGCGGCGGGGTCGTCAAAGTAGACCTCGGTGCCATCTTCGCTCATCAAGCGATGGCCGTTCTGAAACGCAAAGGCCTGGAACATCCAGTAGGGGTAGCCGGTAGAGGGCACCATCACGCCCCACTGTTCGCCGTTGGAGGCTTCCCGAACAGTGGCGGCCATCTCGGCCATCTCTTCCCAGTTTTCAGGCGGTGTTTCGGGATCTAGGCCAGCGGCTTCAAAAGCGTCTTTATTCCAGAACAGTACGATGGTGGAGCGCTGGAAGGGGATGCCGTAGGTTTTGCCATCCAACTGGCCGTTTTCCATCAGGCCGGGGTAGAAGCTATCCAGCCATTCGCGCTCCTCGTCGGTTTCGATTAGGTCATCGAAAGCCACGATGGCGTTTTGTTCGATCAGCTCATACAGATCGATGGAAAACATGACTGACAGTTGCGGCGTGTCGCCGGCTTCCATGGCCGACATGGCGCGTACGCGGGTGTCGTCGTAGTTACCGGCGTAGATCGCTTCGACGTTGATATCGGGGTGTTCGCTTTCAAACTCCATTACTAGGTTGTCCACCACATCGGTGAGCGCCCCGCCCACCGAAACCGGGTAGTACATGGTCAGATCGACGCTATCAGCGTTAACCTGAGCGGCACTTAATAAGCCCGCTGCCAGGGCCGTCATCGCAAAAGGGATCCGCGCACGCATAAAAGACTCCACAAGTATCAGGACTGAATCAAGGTTGAAAGCGATCAGTGTTGGAAAGAGCCCACCGCCGGTGGACGAGGAATGCTGCGGATTGGCGGCGCGAAATCGCTTAGTGGTATGTCATCGCGCCGCAGGCCGTTAGCATCGAAAAGGTGTATGTTCCTGGACGCCCAAAAGAGGCTGCAGGGCTGGCCAGTCAATAGCGGTTTGCCGCTTAGTCGAACGCGCAGGGTATGCGCGCCCACCTCGACATAGGCAATGGTATCTGCCCCCAAGTACTCTTCACTGACTACCTTGGCGGGTACGCCTGGCGATGCCGCTGGCCGTAGTTCAATATCTTCTGGGCGCACGCCTAAGTGTCCACCGGCGGCCTCCATGGGGGCCACCAGCGTGCTCGGCTCACCTTCGATGACGGCGCCAGTCTCACCGGCCACCAACGGCAGCAAATTCATCGCTGGGCTACCAATAAAGCTGGCGGCGAAGGCGCTGGCGGGGCGGTTATAAAGCTCGTCGGGCGTACCGTCCTGCACAATTTTGCCGTGCTGCATCAGAATGACGCGGTCGCCCATGCTCATGGCTTCGACTTGATCGTGGGTGACGTAAATCACCGTCATGTTTAGGCGACTTTGGAGCGCTTTGATTTCCCGGCGCATGTCGCTGCGCAGTCGGGCATCCAGGTTGGAGAGCGGCTCGTCCATCAGGCAAATGGGGTGTTCGGAGATAATCGAGCGTGCCAACGCCACTCGCTGGCGCTGCCCACCGGAAAGCTTGGCAGGTTTGCGATCCAGGTAATCGGTGAGATCGACCAATTCGGCGACTCTGGCAAGCCGTTCGCGCTGTTCGGCTTTGGGCACCTTGCGGCTGCGCAGGCCAAAGACGATGTTGTCGGCAACGCTTAAATGCGGAAACAGGGCATAGGACTGAAACACCATGCTCAGCCCACGGTCACCGGGCGGCAGCAGCGTGACGTCGCGCTCGCCGATATGAATACGCCCGCCGCTGGCTTCTTCCAAGCCTGCGATCATGCGCAGCGTGGTTGATTTTCCACAGCCCGAAGGGCCCAGCAGAATGACGAATTGCCCAGGCGTGACATCGAAGGAGATGTCATCGACAGCAGTGGTCGCGTCCCAACGTTTGGTGACGCGTTCCAGGCGGATACGCGATTGATTAGACATAGCACACACATCACCGGCTGTTGGTTGTTATTGGTTCAGCTTGTGTTGAAGGTGTTGCCGTTGTATGACACTTACATGGATGGTTGATGACAGGTGCTGTGTCAAGCAGAAAATCATTTGGCGACTTTAATGCCGTAGCGCTGCAGCCTGCGCACCACGCTGGATTGGCTGATGCCCAGCCGTTTGGCGATGGCATAGGTGCTGGGGAGTGTGTGGCATAGCGCTTGCAGCGCTTCACACTCCAAGCGTTCGAGGTACTGTTTGAGATTTTCTTCCGGCGCAAGCGGCGCTACCAGCGGTGCGGGGGAGCCACTCGGCAAGCTGTCGGCGCGCTGTTCGGCCTGGGCCTGACCGGTAGGGGCTTCAATTTGATCGGTGGAACTTGAGAGCCAGGCCCGCTCCAGCCAGTTTTCCAGCTCGCGCACATTTCCCGGCCAGTCGATGCCCATGAGGGTCGACCACACCTGATTGCCGAGAATTTTTTGCCGTCCATAACGCTGATTCAGTCGTTTTAAGCACGCTTCGACCAGGTCAGGGATATCCTCGCGGCGGTCGCGGAGCGGCGGCAGGGTGACCGGGATCACGTTGAGACGGTAGTAAAGATCTAAGCGAAATAGCCCGGCTTCCACCTGTTTGCCCAGGTCCTGATTAGTTGCCACCACTAAGCGGAAATCGACCCGGCGCGAGCGCGTATCGCCCAGTCGAGTCAGGCTGCCATCCTGAATGACTTTGAGCAGCTTGGTTTGCATCAGCAGCGGCAGCTCGCCGATTTCATCAAGGAACAGCGTGCCCCCTTCAGCCTGCTCCAATAAACCGGCTTTACCTTGCCGGGCTGCACCGCTAAACGCGCCGGGCTGATAGCCAAACATCTCGGACTCGAACAGGTTTTCAGGAATCGCCGCGCAATTGACGTCGATAAAAGGGCCGTTATGGCGCTGGCTCCAGCGATGTAGCTGCTTGGCAAAAGCGGTCTTGCCCACGCCGGACTCACCCAGCATCAGCACATTGGCGTCTGAAGGGGCGACTCGCTTGAGCAGTAGGGCAATTTCCCGCATCACATGGCTTCTGACCTGCAGGTTATCCAGGGCGTCATCCAGCGCCTGCTCTTCGGCATCCGGCGCGGCATGGCTGCGCTTTAGGTGTTCGCTAAAGCGTTTTTGGAGCAGCGCGTATTCGTCTTGCAGCAACTGGAGGTCGGTTAAATCTCGTGAGCGACTGATAATGCGTTCCAGCTTGCCATTCACGAACACCGGATAGGCTTCTGCAATGACGCGGCGGCCTGTGCCGGTGATTTGCATCAATTGCGCGGGCCGGCGAGTGCGCATCACTTCCATGGTAATGGAGGGCTTTAATACCCCAGCCGCCTGTAGCTGTTGAACGCTGCTGGAAAGCAGCTCTTCACGCGATACTCCATAAACCGCTTCGGCACCTGGGCTGACATCCACGATCTGCCCATCGCCACTGACGATAAAGAAGTGGTCGTTGGCGGTTTCTACGATGGTTTGCAGTACGTGCTTGTCTATTTCACTCATTGTGTCTCTCTCACGCCATCCCTCTCACGGCAGCCAGCCTTGCCTAGGCGATTCACAAATGAATGATTGATTCATTTGTGAATCGACGGGGTGCTTCTTTGATGCATTTTTGCATCGTTTTGCCCGTAATCCTACCGGTTTATCGCTAGCGCAGGGTTGGCACGTTCTGTGCAATGTCTTAGAAGACAAAAAACCCAAGAAGACAAAGAACTCAACCAGGCAGCACGGGTCAGCCGTGCCTCAACGCCACAATAAATCCAAGGAGATAACGATGTCAGAGTTTAATCAGCCGCTGGGCGGCAACACCATGCCGCGCTTTGCAGGCCCTGCCACCATGATGCGTCTGCCGACGCAAGAGAACGCCCAAGGGCTGGATGCCGCCTTTATTGGCATTCCCATGGATATCGGTACCTCCAATCGCCCCGGCACGCGCCTTGGGCCGCGGCAAATTCGCGATGAGTCGCGCATGCTTCGCCCCTATAACATGGCAACCGGCGCCGCGCCTTTTGAAAGCCTCCAGGTGGCCGATATCGGCGACGTACCGATTAATACGTTCCACCTGCCGAAAAGCGTCGACATCATCACGGCCTTTTACGACGACGTGTTAAAGCATGACTGTATTCCACTGACGCTAGGCGGCGAGCACACGCTGACGTTGCCGATTCTGCGTGCGATGGCCAAAAAACACGGCCCGGTGGGGCTGATTCATATCGATGCCCACGCCGATGTGAACGAGCATATGTTTGGCGAGCCGATTGCCCACGGGACGCCGTTTCGTCGTGCCCAGGAGGAGGGCCTGCTGGCCCACAACAAAGTCGTGCAAATCGGTCTGCGTGGGACTGGTTACGCCCCTGAGGATTTCGACTGGTGTCGCGAGCAGGGCTTCCGTGTGGTGCAGGCTGAGGAGTGCTGGCATCGCTCGCTGACACCGCTGATGGCTGAAGTGCGTGAACAGATGGGCGATATCCCGGTGTATATCAGTTTCGATATCGATGGACTGGATCCCTCGGTCGCGCCCGGCACCGGCACGGTGGAAATGGGCGGCCTGACCTCTGCCCAAGGGCTTGAGATTGTTCGCGGCGCGGCGGGGTTGAACATCGTCGGCGGTGACTTGGTTGAAGTATCCCCCCCCTATGACCCCAGCGGCAACACGGCGTTAATGGGCGCCACGCTGCTGTATGAAATGCTCTGCGTCCTGCCAGGCGTGAAGCGCGGCGATTAAGCCGATGGTCAGACAGTTTTGATTTAAAAGCGCCGATCTAACAAGGCGCTAATAAAAAAGACAGATGGCAGGAAGGCCTACTTCCTGCCAGGACGCCGCTAGCCCACCTCCAATAATCACTTCCAATAGGTGAACCCTATGTCGTATAGCAACGTTAAATCGGAACAGCCGAGCCCATCGGCACCGATACCTCCCGCGCACTTACTGAAATTTCTGATTCCCTCCATCATTGGGGTATTGCTGTTTTTGGTCCCTTTCCAGGTTGGGGACTCGATCAATATTGGCATGGGGATGATGGCCGATGGTCTGCAGGCCCTATTGGGCTCAGCGCTGCCTGCTATCGCGATGTTCGTGCTTTGTTTATCGGTAGTGGTGACGTTATACGTCAAGCTGGCCAAGCCTGCCTGGGCAAAGGATGGGCACTTCAAGGACATGTTCGATGTGGGTGCCATCTGGGTCGCGATGCGTATCTTGGGCGCTATCTTTGTCATTATGACGTTTTTCCAGGTTGGTCCTGAGTTCGTCACCGCCTCTTACACGGGTGGCGTGATGCTTAACGACCTGGCACCGGTGTTGCTGACGTTCTTTTTCTTTGCCGCGCTACTGCTGCCCTTTTTGGTCGAGTTCGGCTTTATGGAGTTTATTGGCACCATGGTGCGCAAGCCGTTTCGGGTGATCTTTAACCTGCCAGGGCGCAGTGCCATTGATGCCACCGCTTCATGGATGGGCTCGGGCACCGTGGGCGTATTGATCACTGCACAGCAGTATGAGCAGGGCTACTATAATGGCCGCGAGGCCTCGGTCATTGCGACTAACTTCTCCGTCGCGTCTATCGCTTTCAGCCTGCTGGTCACGAACTTCGTCGAGATCAATCACCTCTTCGTGCAGTTCTACTTCACGGTGGTGGTCTCGGGGTTGATTGCGGCTGTCATCGTTTCGCGTATCCCACCGCTGTCGCGCAAATCCAATGCGTATTACGAGCCGGTAGGCTGTCAGCTTAGCGAAGAGCGCACCGATAACGTGGGCCTGTTCCGCTACAGCTTGCTGCAGGCAACCCGTCGTGCCGCTGGTGCTCCGGGCCCTAAAGAGTTGGCGCGTTTGGCCCTGCTCAACGTGATCGATATTTTCCTTACGCTGCTGCCGCTGGTGTTCGCGATTGGTACCGTCGCGCTGATCCTGGCCGAATTTACACCGCTGTTTACCTGGCTCTCTTATCCCATGGTGCCGGTGCTGGAACTGCTGCGTATTCCCGAAGCCCAGGCGGCTGCTCCCGCAACGTTGGTAGGCTTTGCCGATATGTTCCTGCCAGCGGTGCTGGCCACCAACATTGAAAGCGAGCTGACCCGGTTCGTGATTGCCTGCCTCTCCATGACGCAGTTGGTCTATATGTCCGAAATCGGTGCGCTGCTGCTCAAGTCAAAGATCCCCATCAAGTTCTGGGAGCTGGCCGTTGTGTTTCTGCTGCGTACTGCGATTACGCTGCCGATCATCGCCTTCATGGCCCACACGTTTTTCTTCTAAGGGGTCATGCATGAAAGAGACAACGACAATGACCTGCGCCGAACTGCTGATCCACCTGCTGCGCGATACGTACGGCGTGCGGTCGCTGTTTGGCATTCCCGGTGTCCATACGGTGGAGCTTTATCGCGGGCTGGAAGGCAGCGATGTGCAGCATATAACGCCGCGCCATGAGCAGGGCGCCGGGTTTATGGCCGACGGCTATGCCCGCGCAAGCGGGAAGCCTGGCGTGTGCCTGATTATCACCGGCCCAGGCATGACCAACATTGCCACCGCCATGGGCCAAGCCCTGGCGGACTCCATTCCCATGCTGGTGATCTCCAGCGTGAATCGCCGCGATACTTTGGGCTTAGGCCAAGGGCGGCTGCACGAACTGCCCAGTCAACAGCAGATGATCAGCGGCGTGGCGCGGTTTAGCCACACGCTGCTGGATGCCAATACACTGCCTGAAGTACTGGCCCGCGCCTTTGCCGTTTTCAACGGCGCGCGCCCAGGCCCGGTGCATATTGAAATCCCTATCGATCTGTTCAATGCACCGGTACACATACCGGCTAGCTGGCAAGCGCCAACGCTATACCGCGCGGCACCTGACCCAGAAGGCTTGGCCGAGGCTGCACGCTTACTAAAAGCAGCGAAGCAGCCCCTGGTGCTATTGGGCGGCGGCTGCGTTTCAGCGCCGGAAGCCGCACGAGCATTAGTTGAGCAACTGGATGCCCCCACGGTGACCACCATCAACGCCAAGGGGCTGCTGGGTCGTGATCACCCGCTGGACTTAGGCGCCAATGCGGCGCTGCCCGCGGTTCGTGAGCTAGCCGCCAACGCCGATGTGATTCTGGCGATAGGTACCGAGTTGGGTGAGACCGATTATGACGTCGTTTTTGATGACGGCTTTCACCTCAACGGGACGCTGATTCGTATCGATCTTGATCCTGAGCAGTTGGTGCGTAACCAGCGTACTACGCTGGGTTTGGTGGGTGATGCCGGGCGTAGCTTGGAGCTTCTGCTAACGCATTTCTCGGCGCCGCTGAAGCGCCAGGGTGGTGAACGAACCGCCGCTGCGCTGAACGCGCTGGGTTTGGCAGACGATCCCGCGTTTAGCGATTTTATCCCGCTCTATGCCACGCTTGCCGAGCATCTGCCTGAGGCTATTCTGGTAGGCGATTCCACCGCGCCGGTGTACGCCGGAAACCACCTTGTTAGCCAGCCTGCACCACGTCGCTACTTCAATGCCTCGACCGGTTACGGCACCTTGGGTTACGGGTTACCCGCGGCATTGGGAGCACAGCTGGCCCAGCCTGATTTGCCAGTGGTGGCGCTGGTGGGAGACGGTGGGGTGATGTTCACGCTGTCGGAAATCGCCACTGCCGTCGAAGCCCGCCTGCCAGTCGTCATCGTTTTGTGGCACAACGCCGGTTACGAAGAGATCCGGCGCTATATGGATGCCAACGGCGTCGCGCGCTTAGGGGTGGATATTCAGGCGCCTAACTTTCTCACCTTGGCCGAAGGCTTTGGTTGCCCCGGCATGCTGGTAGAGAGCCCTGCCGAACTTGCCAACGCGCTCGATAACCGCGAGCCCAACGGGCCGCTGCTGATCGAAATTGACGCCGCTGCCTGGCAGCGTGCGTGCGCATTTTCTGAATAGGATTCCATCATGCAGTTACTCAACCAGCAGTTCATCAACAACCAGTGGGTGCCCTCAAACGGCACGCGCCTGCTCGATGTAATGAACCCTTACCGTGAAGAGCGTATTGCCCAAGTAACTGCCGGGGATGCTGCCGATGTCGATGCGGCGGTACAAGCCGCCCAGCGGGCGCAGCCTGAGTGGCAGGCGTTGGGTGGTGCCGCGCGTGCAAAGTATTTGGAAGGCTTCGCCGATGCACTGGAAGCCCGCCGTGATTCGATTACCACGCTGTCGGCGACCAACAATGGCAAGCCATTAGCGGAGGCGGAGATCGATCTGGAGGATGCCATTGCCTGCTACCGCTACTATGCCAAGCAGGCTAAAGCGTTGGATGCCCGTCAGGGTGAGTTAGTAAGCGTGGAGATGGAGGGTGTTGAAGCGCGCACCTATCACGACGCCGTGGGCGTGGTGGGGCTGATTGCTCCGTGGAATTTTCCCCTCGTCACCAGTGCCTGGAAGCTGGCACCCGCTTTGGCCGCTGGCTGTACCGCTGTGCTCAAACCCTCCGAAGTGACACCGCTCCCTGAGTTAGTGCTGGCAGAAATCGCCCTAGAGATTGGCCTGCCCGCGGGTGTGCTCAACTTGCTCAATGGTGACGGCGAGGGCATCGGTGCACCGCTCACCCACCATTCTGGTGTGGATAAAATCTCCTTTACCGGCAGTAATCGTGTGGGCGAAGCGGTCATGCAGGCGGCCAGCGCCCGCACCGCGAGCGTATCGCTGGAGCTAGGCGGCAAATCCCCCATTTTGGTGATGGAAGACGCCGACCCAGCGCAAGCCGCTGACTGGGTGATGGCCGGTATCTACTTCAACGCCGGGCAGATCTGCTCTGCGACCTCGCGTTTATTGGTGCACGAAGACGTAGCAGAAGCGCTCTATACCGCGCTTGGAGAGCGAATGGATGCGCTAACGCTGGGCGATCCGCTTGCCGAAGGCACCGACTTAGGCCCGCTGACTAGCGCCAAACAGCGCGACGCGGTGCAGCGCTATCTGGATATTGCTGCACAGGAAGGTCTTACGGTGGTGCGCGACGGTCAACACCGCACGCTGCCTGCCCAGGGCTACTTCCTGGCGCCCACGCTTTACCGGGACGTGCCGCTCGAGAGCCGTCTTTGGAAAGAGGAGATTTTCGGCCCGGTGCTCTGCGCCCGCAGCGTGACAAGCGAAGCCGAGGCCATTCAGCTTGCCAACGACAGCAGCTTTGGCCTGGCAGCAACGGTCATCAGCGGCGACCCTGAGCGAGCAAAATGCATCGGCCGTCAGCTCAAGGCTGGCAGCATCTGGTACAACAGCGAGCAACTGGTGCTACCCGAAACCGCCTGGGGCGGCTTCAAGCGTAGCGGTATTGGGCGTGAGCTTGGCCCCTGGGGGTTAAGTGCCTATCTCGAAGTGAAACACGTGATTGGGCCTGCCTAAAGGTCAGGCTTGCGCATTAGGCATCGCATAACGCCGGGTCGATTTCCCGGCTTTGACCACCTGACCCGGCACATCGTGGCCGATCAGGTCGGGTAGGGTGGAGGCGATCTCCAGTAGGGCATCCAGATCGACGCCGGTATCGACGCCCATGGATTCGAACATATGCACCAGATCCTCAGTGCATACGTTGCCCGTCGCCCCCGGGGCGAAGGGGCAGCCGCCTAGCCCGCCTAATGAGGCATCGAAACGGGTGATACCCGCTTGCCACGCCCCTAGTGCGTTGGCCAAGCCCATTCCGCGGGTGTTGTGGAAGTGCAGCGTGAACGGCGTTTCTGGCCAATGCTCAAGCACGGCTTCGCACAGGCTCTTCACCTGTGCAGGGTTGGCCATTCCGGTGGTATCGCAGAGCGTGACGCCTTGAATGCCAAGGTAGATAAGCTTCTCAACAAGTTCCAGTACCCGCGCCTCGGGCACCTCGCCTTCAAAGGGGCAGCCAAAAGTTGTGGAAAGCGAGGCGTTGATAAACACACCGCTGCCTTTAGTGACGTCCAGAATGGCCGCAAACTGTTCAAGGGACTGTTCCGGCGTCATGCGCAGGTTGGCCAGCCCGTGGCTATTGCTGGCGGACATTACCAGATTGATCTCATCCACCTGGCAGGCGAGCGCCCGCTCGGTGCCTTTTACGTTGGGCACCAGTACGGTGATATCGACGCCTTCCCGGCGCTGAATGCCGGTGACTACGTCGGCGGCATCGCGCAAGTTGGGGATCGCTTTGGGGGAGGTGAACGAGGTTGCTTCGATGCGGCGCAGGCCGGTGGTGGAGAGCGCATCGATCCAGTGGATCTTCTCTTCAGTGGGTACAAAGCGTGCTTCAATCTGCAGGCCGTCCCGAGGGGCAACTTCGTTAATCTCAATTTTGGTGGGGCAAGGTGTTACCAACTTCATAAAAACACTCCCTAAATAATGCCCGCTTGGCGCAGCTTGGCGCGGGTTTCGTGATCAATGCCCAGCTCATCCAATACGTCGTCGGTATGCTGGCCAAGGGTGGGGCCGCCGTCGCCGATTCGTCCGGGGGTTGCGCTTAGCTTTGGCAATACGCCGGGTACTTTTAGCGGTTTTCCGTTGGGGCGGTTAAAGGTTTGAATCATCTCCCGCGCCAAGTAGTGGGGATCAAAGGCGATATCTTTGGCCGTATAGGGATAGCCTGCGGGCACGCGGGCGTCATCCAGTGCTTGTAAAATGGCATCCCGTGGGCGCTCTTCGGTCCACGTTTGAATCGCGGCATCAATCATTTCGGCTTGCTGGCTGCGTCCATCGTTATGAGCCAGGGCAGGGTCGTTGGCTAAATCTTCACGGCCAATCACGCCCATCAGGCGCTTGAAGATACTGTCGCCATTGCCAGCAATCAGCACGTAATCGCCGCCTTGGCAGCGGTAGGCGTTGGATGGGGTAATGCCGGGCAGGGCGCTGCCGCTCGGTTCGCGAACCTGGCCGCTGGCATCGAACTCCGGCAGCAGGCTCTCCATCATCGCAAACACCGACTCATATAGCGCGACGTCGATCTCTTGCCCCAGGCCACTGCGGTTGCGCTCCTGAAGTGCCAGCAGGGTACCAATTACGGCGTAGAGCGCGGAAAGCGAATCACCAATGCTGACGCCTACGCGTACCGAAGGCTCGCCCGGCTGACCGGTGAGGTAACGCAGCCCGCCCATGGCTTCGCCAATCACGCCAAAACCGGGTTTATCGCGGTAGGGTCCCGTTTGCCCGTAGCCGGAAATATGCACCATGATCAGCTGAGGGTTGAGTTTGGAGAGCGCTTCCCAGCCCAGTCCCCAGTTGTCTAGCGTGCCGGGGCGGAAGTTTTCCACCACCACGTCCGCCTCGGAAGCGAGCTTTCGCACTAAGGCCTGACCCTCTTCGCTTCTTAAATCTAGCGCCACCGAGCGCTTGTTGCGGGTTTGCACATGCCACCACAGCGAGGTGCCATCCTCTATCATTCGCCATTTGCGAAGTGGGTCGCCGGTGCCTGGCGGTTCGATCTTGATCACGTCGGCGCCGAACTCCCCCAGCAGTTTGGTGGCGAAAGGCCCTGCAATCAGTTGGCCAAGCTCAAGCACTTTTAAGCCCTTTAGCGGAAGCTGGCGGGCTTCGGTAGCGTTCATCTAGGCTTTCCTCTAGTTGTCGTTATCGTCATTGATGTTCAGCATGCGTGAGCCACTACAGGCCGACAATTAGGCAATCGGTAACAAAGGGTTCGTGGTTAGCGAAGGGGTGCGTTAGCATAATGCGCTTGTCTTACGGGAGTCATGTGTCATGCGCCGCTTCGATTTCGTCACTCTTAAGCTGTTTATCTCCGTGGCAGATGAGGGGCGTCTGACCGCCGCCGCTGAGCGTGAGCATTTAGCGCTCGCCGCGGTGAGCAAGCGGATCAGTGATCTAGAGGCGCTGGTAGGTACCACGCTGCTATATCGTCGTCCGCGCGGTGTTGAACTGACGCCCGCCGGGCAGGCATTTTTGCATCACGCTAGGCGTATTCTGGATAACATCGAGCGTCTCCATGCCGAGCTCAGCGAGTACGGCGAAGGGGTGCGCGGCCACGTGCGTATCCACTCCAATACCTCGGCGATCATCGCTTTTCTTCCTCAGGATCTCAGCGCCTTTTCCCGCCTCTATCCTGAAATCAAGATTGATCTGCAGGAGCGGGTCAGTAGCGAAATCATTGCCGCCGTGCGCGATGGATTGACCGATATCGGCATTTTCGCCGGGCACGTGCCCGCGCCAGACCTCCAGCAGCTCTCCTATCGGCATGACCGACTCGTGTTGATGACACCCATTGATCACCCCTTGGCAGAGCGTGAAAGCATCGCTTTTAACGAAGCGCTGGCCTTCGATTTTATCGGCTTACAGCAGGATGCCTCGCTGCAATCGCTGTTGAATGAACAAGCTAACCTGGCAGGCAAAGCGCTGCGTATGCGCATTCAGGTACGTAGCTTTGACGCTATTTGCCGGATGATTCACCACGGTATGGGCGTTGGCGTACTCCCCGAGCAGACCATCTATCGTGATCTGGGTGATTTGCAGCTCAAAAGTATTCCGATTAGCGATCCTTGGGCCCAGCGTGAACTGGTGATTGGCATGCGCCGTTACGCCTCACTGCACGTGACGGCGCGGCATCTTGTCGACCACCTCACCCAGACAACACACGAGCGCTAATGGCAAAAGCCTGCACATGGCTTCGCGCTTCGTGAAAGCTATTTAATATCCAGGCTGGCACCATGCCCTGAGTGGCGGCGCTGAAACATGATGCTGAAACGCGTCAACACTGCATTTAAAGAGAGCTTTGAAGGCGGCCAGCCATTCACCTTTGGTCGTATGGCCGCCAGCGCCTCGGTCAAAAAGCGCGTCATGTCGGCGTTTCTAGCCATCGTATTTGACGAAGTCATCCTTCTCGAACGTCGATTTGAGCCCTTCGGCGGCTTGTTTCAAGATCAGACAAGCGACATCAGCTCTTGCCGACAGGAGCTACCCAGGCACCACACCCAACAACGACAACCGTAGAGAGTGATCCCATGCGGAAACAATTGCTTGCCACGCTGGCTACCCTAGGAATGCTAACGACGGCCCCGTTCGTTTTAGCTAACCCCATCGAAATTCAAGTCAACAACACCATGAGCGAAGGCGGTTCGGAAAGCGCCGCGGTGGAACGCTTTGCTGAGTATTTAGAAGAGCAGGCCCCAGGCCGCTTTGAAGTCCGCCCCTTTTTAGCGGGTTCTCTGGGCGGTGAGAATGCCGTGTTGGAGCTGCTTAATCTGGGCCAAACCCAGCTCTCCTTGACCGGTGGTAACTGGCGTCAACAGTATGCGCCTGAATACGACGCCATTACGGTGCCCTTCGTGTTCACTACCTGGGATGAAGTCGACGCCTATATGGAGAGCCCTTCCGGCCAAGCGCTGGTCGAGAAAGCAGAGAACCAGGGCGGCCTGAAATATTTTGGCCTGCAGCACCGCGGTCCACGGCATATGACCGCGAATAAAGAGATTCACTCTCCGGCGGACCTGGATGGCTTCCGCCTGCGCCTGCCCTCACTGCCGGTATGGTTGGAAGTGTGGGAAGAGATCGGCGCCCAGGTAGTCAACGTACCGGCACCCGAGATTTATCTCGCCATGCAGACCGGCCAGGTCGATGGCCACGAAAACTCGCTCTCCTCCCCTTATACCCGGCGTCTATGGGAAGTGCAGGACTACCTGATCATGACCAGCCACGTGCAGTTTCCGTGGAGCTGGGTGGCCAGTGCTCGCTGGTGGGATGGCTTGGAAGAGGAAGATCAAGCGCTGATCGAGGAGGCCATTGAGGTGGCTCGCCAGTATGGGTCAGAGCAAGAGCGCGAACTCGATGAGTTCTATCTGGAAGCGCTGCAGGATGAAGGCATGACCGTCATCGAGCCGGATGTTGCACCCTTCCGCGAGGCAGCGTTACCGGCTATCGATCGTGTGATGGCCGACATGGCCGAAGGCGTTCGTGAAGATGCGCTGGGTAACGACAGCGAGTAACACGCATTGGGCAGCCACTGCGACGGCCCATTGGGCCGTCGTTGTTTTTCCTGTCACGTAAGCTTTCAAAATCAATAGGTTCTCAAGATCAATCAGTTTTCATCCACGACCAAGAAGACGTCAGGGTAAGGAGTTCTCCTGTGGAAGACGCGGTAGCGCCCAGTAAGGGGCCAGATCGAATTGCTTTCTATACGCTGCGCGGCGTTACACGCCTGTGCGATGGCGTGGGCGTGGCGCTGATGGCCGCCATTCTGCTGCTGATCGTGGCGGCCGTGATTGCCCGTGACCTGCTGGGGCTGGGGATGCCTTGGACCGAAGAAGTGGCGTCTATGCTGGCGATTTACGCGATTGGCTTCGGGTCGCTATCCGCCTGGGTACGCAGCGAGCATCTGGTGGTCGATTTGTTCAGCCACAAGCTTTCCGGGCTGGGTAAGAATATCCAGTACCGGCTCACCGCGCTGATTTCCTGCGGTTTTTTTCTGCTCGCTGCCTGGGGTGCGTGGATTATGTCGGATATGAGTGCCAACAATAAAACGGTCTCGTTAAGTATCAGTTTTAGCTACCTCTACTACGGGGTCTTTTTTAGTTTTGCGGGCATGGCGCTGATTGCCCTTTGGCAAACCCTACGCGGCCCGGTGGCGTGGTTGGAAACCTCCCATGTAGAGGAGGCCTCTCAGCCATGACCGAACTACTGATTTTTGTCGGCGGCCTGTTAGTGTTAATGGCGATTGGCTTGCCGGTGGTTGTCGCTATCGGCGTGACCTCCTTTATCGCCTTGGTGGCGACCGGCACCGGCGGGCTACCCGTTGAATTACTCCCGCTGCGTATGGTGCAAACACTCAATAACTTCACGCTGCTGGCGATTCCGCTGTTCATTCTGGCCGCTAATATTATGAATATTGGTTCCACCACCACGCGGATTTTTGATTTCGCGACCGCGCTGGTGGGCTTTACCAAGGGTGGTCTGGGGCACGCGAACGTGGTGGCCAGCTCTATTTTCGCCACCATGTCGGGCACCGCGGTGGCCGACGCTGCCGGACTGGGCAGTATCGAAATCAAGGCGATGAAAGAGCGTGGCTACGAGTTAGGTTACTCAACCGGCATCACTGCCGCCTCCAGCGTGATCGGGCCAATTCTGCCGCCCAGTATCGCGCTCGTGGTTTATGGCTGGCTGGCCAATGTGAGTATTGGCGGGCTATTCATGGCGGGGCTGCTGCCGGGTATCTTGATGGCGCTGCTGCTAATGGGCCTGACTGTATTGTTATCTGCCAGCGGCAAAGTGGTGATGCCTAAACCCACGCCTTTCGATGCCTGCGAAGTCGTCCGTACCGGCAAGCGCGCTATTCTGCCGCTGATGATGCCAGCGATTATCGTTGGCGGTATTTGGGGTGGTTTTTTCACCCCGACGGAAGCTGGCGCCATTGCATCGCTTTACGCAGTTATTCTAGGCGGCCTGGTGTATCGTGACTTGAATTGGCGGGACCTTTTCAGCGCCTTTCGCCGCACCCTGATGTTCAGTGCGGTCATTCTGCTGATTATCGCGGTCTCCAGTTTCTATGGCTGGATACTGGTACGCATGGGGATTCCTCAGGCGTTAGCGGGCCAGGTCGCCAGCATCGATATGCCGATGTTTGCGCTGCTGCTCTGCTTTGCGCTGTTCTTTTTGCTGATCGGTTGCTTTATGTCGGTGATCGAAAGCATCCTGATTTTTACGCCGATTGTGGTGCCAGCGGCGCTCAGCGCCGGTCTGGATCCGGTACATTTCGGCATCGTGATGGTGATTACGCTTTCGGTGGGGGTGATTACGCCACCGTTCGGCACGGTGCTGTTCCTGATGGTGGGCATTACCCGGCTGCGTTATGGCCAAGTGGTGACCGCGATACTGCCGTTCCTGCTGCCGATCATTGCAACTATTTTGCTGTTGATTGCCGTGCCTGGGCTGGCCACGTGGCTGCCCGATATCATGGGGTATTGATCCAGAGGAGCTCGTATGAAAATGCCGCGCAACGCCTTTAAGCAACAGCTACTGGCGGGCCACCCCCAAACGGGCATTTGGCTCGGCTTGACCAGTGCTTATACGGCGGAGATTGCCGCCACGGCGGGCTTCGACTGGCTGTTGATCGATGCGGAACATTCCCCTAATGATCTCGCCAGCCTGCTTGCTCAGCTGCAGGCGTTGGCCCCGTATTCAAGCCACCCGGTGGTGCGCCCGCCCACCGGCGATGCGGTATTGATCAAGCGTTACCTGGATATTGGCGTGCAGAACCTGCTCATCCCTATGGTCGAGACCGCCGAGCAAGCGGCTGAGTTAGGAGCGGCTACCCGGTATCCACCCCACGGTATTCGCGGCGTTGGTCATGTGCTGGCACGCGCTTCGCGCTGGGGGCAGGCAGAAGATTATCTCTCCCGCGCTGATGACGAGATTTGCCTAATGCTGCAAGTGGAGAGCCCACAGGCGCTGGCTAACCTGGAGGCCATCGCTGCAGTTGACGGTGTCGATGGGGTATTTATTGGCCCGGCGGATTTGTCGGCGTCTATGGGGCATCTCGGTAATGCCAACCACCCTGAAGTGACAGACGCGATTAGTGACGGCATTAACAAGATACGCGCGGCGGGTAAGGCAGCGGGTATTGTCACGGTAGACGAGCAGGCAGCCCGCGGATATCTCGCCGCGGGCTGTACCTTCGTTGGCGTTGGCATCGATACGCTGCTATACGCCAATGCGTTGCGCGGCCTAGCGGAGCGTTTCAGGCAGGAATGAACCAAATAGTGGTGAACCACGCTGGGGATTACTCCCCAGCAGGCAAAATCCTGCCTGGGTTCATCAGCCCCTTGGGGTCGAACAGCGCTTTAACGCCGCTGACCATCTCCCGCTCAATCGGCGATAGCCGCGCCAAATAAGGCGCTTGCTTGGTGCGGCCAATGCCATGCTCAGCGCTGATGCTGCCGTGAACATCGTCGAGCACTTCAAAAAGCCGCTCCTCTAGATCATGCAGATGGGCTTTCTTATCGCTATCCGCCATGGCCGTGGGCGGTAGAATATTGAAGTGCAGATTGCCGTCGCCCACATGGCCGTAGGCAATGATCTCGCACTCGGGTGACGCCGCCATCACCACCTCGCTTGCCCTGCTCACGAAGTCTGGTATCGCCGAGATGGGGACCGAGATATCGGTGCGCAGATGCTCGCCGCGCCGCCGCTGGCCTTCCAGCATGCTTTCGCGGAACTGCCATAGCTGGGCCGATTGTGTGTCACTGCCCGCCAGCGCGCCGTCCAGCACCAGCTCGCGCTCCATGCCGGTTTCCAACAGCGCTTCCAGCAAGGCGGTCAGGTCCACGGGCCCCGTGGCGGCGACTTCCATCAGCACGTACCAGGGGTAGGCGCTATCCAACGGGTCGCGTAGTTCCGGGGTCGCTTCGATCGCCAGCTCAATGCAGCGGCGGGGAATCAGCTCAAACGCCGTCAGCAGATCGCAGCACTCCCGACGCGCCAAACCGTAAAGGTCGATCACCGCCTGAACAGAGGGCAGCCCCAGCAGCGCCGTCCGGTTTTGGGTGGGGCGCGGTGATAGCTTTAACACCGCCCCGGTGACGATGCCCAAGGTACCTTCACTGCCCAGAAATAGCTGCTGAAGGTCATAGCCGCGATTGTCCTTATGCAGCGCATTCAGGCTTTCCCAGATGCGTCCGTCGGGGAGCACTACTTCAAGGCCCAGCACCAGCTCGCGCATCATGCCGTAGCGCAGCACGTTAAGCCCGCCTGCGTTGGTGGCGATATTGCCGCCAATCTGACAACTGCCTTGCGCGCCGAGCGAGAGCGGAAAATCGCAATCATGATCAAAAGCGGCCAGCTTGACGTTCTCGAGAATGCAGCCTGCGTCTACCGTGATGGTGAAGTTGATTGGGTCAATGGCGCGCACGCTGTTGAGGCGTTCCAAGCTGATCACCAGTTCCTGGCCATTGGCGGCGGGCAAGGCGCCTGCCACTAAGCCGCTATGACCGCCCTGGGGCGTCATCGCGATCCCATGCTCATAGCAGCGCTTTGCTATCTCGGCGACCTCAGCGGTGTTGGCCGGGCGTGCCACGGCCAGCGGCATGCCCAGCGTATCGCCTGCCCAATCACTCATATAGCGCGCCATGGCGTCCGGTTCGCGCAGTAACCCCCGCTCGCCGAGCAGGCTGGTTAACTCATTTAGAAAGGTGGTGGTGTCGGTCATTAACGCTCTTCCTGCCAGGCTGCACCCTCAGGGAAGCGGTGCTGTGCTTGGGATTCTGTGTGCATGGCGATGCTGTACCCCGGCGCTTCGGGCACTTGGTAGCGGCCGCGGTTGATGACTACCGGGTCGATAAAGTGCTCGTGAAGGTGATCCACGTACTCCAGTACACGGCCCTCAAGGCTGCCGGATACCGCGATGTAGTCGAACAGTGAGATATGTTGGGTGTATTCGCACAGCCCAACGCCGCCGCCATGGGGGCAAATCGGCACGCCGAATTTAGCGGCCATCAGCACCACCAGAATGACTTCGTTTAGTCCGCCCAAGCGCGCCGCATCCAACTGGCAGTAGTCGATGGCATCCGCCTGGAAGAACTGCTTGAACATCACCTTGTTGTGGCAGTGTTCGCCGGTGGCGACGCCAATCGGTGCCACGCGGTGGCGGATCTCGGCGTGGCCAAGAATGTCGTCAGGGCTGGTCGGCTCTTCGATCCATAACGGGTCAAACTCGGCTAGGCGGCGCATTTTGGTGATCGTCTCGTCGACTTCCCACACCTGGTTGGCGTCCATCATCAGCACGTTGTCCCAACCGATCTCATCGCGCAGTAGCGCTGCGCGGCGGGCGTCCTCTTCGATGTCGCCGCCAATTTTCTGTTTGAAGTGCGTCCAGCCCTCGGCCAGTGCTTCACGCGCCAGGCTGCGCACTTTTTCATCGCTGTAACCCAGCCAGCCTGCTGAGGTCGTGTAGCCGGGGTAGCCATCACTGCGCATTTCGGCTTCCCGTGCTGCTTTGCCAGGGGCTTGGCGGCGTAGCAGGCAGATTGCTTCTTCTGGCGTTAGCGCATCCGTCACAAAGCGGAAATCGAGACAGCGCACCAGCTGTTCGGGCGTCATATCCACCAGCAGTTTCCACACCGGCTTGCCTTCTTTTTTCGCCCACATGTCCCACACGGCGTTGACGATGGCGGCGGTCGCCAGATGAATCGCGCCTTTATCGGGGCCAATCCAGCGTAGTTGGCTGTCGCCGGTGATTTCCCGCCAGAAGGTGCCCATGTTGTCGGTAATCGAGGAAAGCGTTTTCCCTTCAATGAGCGGCGCCAGCGACTGCAGTGCCGTGACCACGATCTCGTTACCGCGACCAATCGTGAAGGTCAGGCCGTGCCCTTCGGGGCTGCCGTCATCGGTGTGCAGGATGACGTAGGCGGCGGAGTAGTCCGGCGCGGCATTCATGGCGTCCGAGCCATCCAGTGAGCGCGAGGTGGGGAAGCGAATGTCTTGAATCTCGACGCGAGTAATCGTTGTCATTGTGCTCTCCTTGGCGGTGCGATGAGTGGCGTGTTGGGTGTCATTATCAGCGGCGCGCTAAGTGGCGCATCAGTTCGCGAATGCCGTAGGTCCAGGGCGGTAGCTGATCGCTTCTGCCTACCCGGTTGACCAGTGCGCCCAGGGCTGGGGTGGCGATGGTGACGCGATCACCCAGGTGATGGGTAAAGCCCTGGCCTTGGCCGTCGCGGTCCTGAATCGGCGAAAACATGGTGCCCAGGAACAGCATAAAACCGTCTGGATATTGGTGATGGGCGCCGATGGTTTGGCTAACCAGATCCAACGGGTCGCGGCTGATCTCACGCATATCGCTTTCGCCTTGCAGCAAGAAGTCGTCGTCTTCGCCCTCGATACGTAGCGATACCTGGCAGTTGCGCACGCTGTCGATATCGAAGTGATCGTCAAACAGCCGAATGAACGGGCCGAGTGAGCAGGAGGCGTTATTGTCTTTCGCCTTGCCGAGCAGCAGGGCGCTGCGCCCCTCCACATCGCGCAGGTTGACGTCATTGCCCAGGGTGGCGCCGCGAACTTTGCCTTGGCTATCGACGGCCAGCACGATTTCGGGTTCAGGATTGTTCCATTGAGAGGAGGGGTGCAAGCCTACTGGGGTACCAAAACCCACCGATGAGAGCGGCTGGGATTTGGTGAACACTTCCGCATCGGGGCCGATGCCGACTTCCATATATTGCGACCACCCCCCGCGTGCCTGAAGCGCTTTTTTAAGTGACATCGCCTCGTCGGAGCCCGGCTTAATTTTAGAAAGATCTTTGCCTATCAGTGCCTGCAAATCGTCGCGAAGCTCCACCGCCCGAGCCGGGTCGCCGCCCGCTTGCTCTTCAATCACGCGCTCCATCAGGCTGACCGCAAAGGTGACGCCGCACGCTTTAACGGCCTGCACATCACAAGGCGCAAGCAGGTAGGGCGCTTGGGGTTGGGATAACTGAGAGTTTTCCAGCAGTGCTTCGACACTGCACAGATGGGGCCCTTCCGCCCGTTGCACGACTTCCTGTAGATCGTCGCGTTCCAGCAGGTCAGCCATGGTGGGGCCGAAGGCGGTAATGTCGATGACCTGGCCGTTGTTGACCGTCACCAGCGCGGGGCCGGGGTGGCTGCCCTCCAGCCAAACGCGGCCAACCAGCAGTGCATTACCTAGGTCTTCAGGCAGTGTGTCCGTCGATGAAAGGGGCTTCATGTGCGTCTCCATTCGTTATTAAAGTTCTTTATTAAAGTGCGTGCTTAAAATTAGCTTTTTATAGGTCGTTATTAAACGTTAGCAGTGCATCGGCTGGCGGTTAGTACGCCATGGCCTATCATGTTATAGATGTCGTGTTGTATGACAGGTATGCCAGTTAATGGCTTACTTTAGCGCACCGCTCCATTTCGGGTCGATAGTTAAATCTATCGTGATGACACCAGTGCGCTAAGTACAACGCTCACCATAAAACAAAAAGTGGTTAGGAGAATGGCATGTTAGACGAGTGGAAAGGAAAGCGCGTATTGATCACCGGCGCCAGCCGTGGCATTGGCGCGGCGGTGGCGAAACAGTTGGGGGCGTTGGGAGCGCACGTCGCGGTGCACTATCACAGCAGTGAAGCGCCCGCGGAGGCAGTAGCCAAGGCGATTCGCGATGCGGGTGGCGACGCTTTTACCCTGAAAGCAGACGTCAGCCACACTAGCGAGACCCAACAACTGGTCGATGAGGCCGCCGAGCGTCTGGGCGGTTTAGACCTGTTGATCAATAACGCTGGCGACATGCTGGGCCGTGTTGGTTTAGAGGAAATGGACGATGATCAATATGACCGGGTCATGGACCTCAATGTTCGCTCGGTTGTCATGGCCAGCCGCGCAGCGCTGCCGCATTTTCGCCGCGCAGGCGGCGGAAATATTATTCACACCACCTCGATTGCCGCGCGTAATGGCGGCGGAGGTGGCGCTGGGTTATACGCCTCTGCCAAAGGCTTTGTGAGTACCATCACCCGCAATATGGCCAAGGAGCTGGCGGGAGATAATATCCGCGTTAACGCCGTTGCCCCTGGCACCATTGCCACCGATTTTCATGATCGTCACTCAAGCGAGGCGCACCTCAACGCAGCGCGGGCATCGATCCCGATGGGCCGCTTGGGCACGTCGGAAGAGTGTGTCGGGGCTTATGTTTTCCTCGGAACAGAGACGCTAAGTGGCTATGTCACCGGGCAGATCATCGAGGTCAACGGCGGGCAGCTAATGCCATGAATAGCTCGCCACCTGTTGAACGTCAAAACGGTTACGACATTGCGATCACCATGGGCGATCCTGCCGGTATCGGCCCGGAGATCATTTGCCGCGCCTTGAGTGCCATGTCCGCTGCTGAGCGCGCCACGGCGATGGTCATCGGTGACCCGGCGATTTATCGCCGGGCAGCGGCGAGTATTGGCGCCGCGCTTGAATTCGTGCCACTGGAGCAGGCAGAAAGCGGTAAGGATCATGTGGCGGTCGGTATTGTCGAGCTGCCGAAAGGCGTTGAGATTCCCGATGGTCAAATCAGCGCCGGGGCGGGTGATATGGCGTTTCGCTGCGTTCACAAAGCCGTGGAATTGGTGCAGGCGGGGCGAGCGAAGGTGATTGTGACCGCGCCGCTGAACAAGGCCGCACTGCATGAAGCCGGGCACCATTACGATGGCCATACCGGGATGCTGGCATCGCTGACTGGAGCGCCCTCGTCGTTCATGCTGCTGGCGTCGGAAACGCTCTCGACGCTGCATGTGTCTACTCACGTTTCGCTGCGCGATGCGATCGGCCGAGTCACCCCTGAGCGCATTATCGCCACCGTTGAGGCGGGGCATGCCCATTTGGTCGCGCTAGGCATGCAGGCACCGCGCATTGCCGTGGCAGGCCTTAACCCGCATTGCGGTGAAGGCGGTATTTTTGGCGACGAAGATAGCCGCTGTATCGCTCCGGCAGTGGAGCGCTTGCGCGAGCGCGGTTTCGATGTGAGCGGGCCTATCTCGGCGGATACGGTGTTTTACCGCGCCTCAAAAGGCGAATTCGATTTGGTCATCGCCCAGTATCACGACCAGGGGCATATCCCCGTCAAGCTGATTGCTTTTGATACTACGGTGAATGTCAGCCTCGGCTTGCCGCTTCAGCGCACCTCGGTAGATCACGGCACCGCTTTTGATATTGCCTGGCAGGGCAAAGCCGATGCTACCAATATGGGGTCAGCGATTGCCTACGCCCGTCGATTAGCCAGTGGCGCCAAGGCATGAGTAGCTGCCGGTTGGCGATTATTGCCGACGACCTCTCAGGCGCGCTGGACACGGCCGCCCCATTCGCCGCGCGGGGCGCAGATGCCCGCGTGGTGATCAGCCTGGAGGCCTTAGCTACAACGCTGGAGACCTGGCAAGGCCAGTGGCCAGCGGTTATCGCGGTGAATACTGAGTCGCGCCATCTTCCATCCGAGGCGGCGGCGCTTAGGGTGAGCGAAGCAGTGCGTTTGCTCACCCGAGTAGCGCCGCAGCAGTGGTTCAAGAAAGTCGATTCCACCCTGCGTGGCCAAGTGGTCGCTGAGTGTAAAGCGCTGCGAGAGGCGCTTGGTTTACCCCTGCTGCTGGCGCCTGCGGTGCCCGCCCAGGGGAGAACCGTTCGTAACGCAGAGGTATGGGTGGATGGTCTGCCACTGGCAGAAACAGACTATCAGCAGGATGCCCGCTCAGCGCCGCTGGCAGGCCCCATCGATGTTGCTTTTACCGCCGGTGGCTTGACCCTGCAGCGCTATCGCCCAGGGCGGGAAACGCCGCTCCCTGGCGAAGACTGTATCGCTGATGCCGCCAGTGACGAGGAGCTCGCCGCCATTTATGCCCTTCTCGATACTGGCAGTCGTCATGCCATTGCGGGGGCAGCGGGATTGGCAACGGCGATGGCTCAACGCTGCTTTGGAGCACCTGAGTCGCCGTGTCGAACGCTCAACAACGTCAATAAAGTGCTTTATGCCGTGGGGTCGAGAAGCGCTCGCGCTAAGGAGCAGTTGGTGCAGCTGCGCCAACACTTTCCCCATTTGGTCGTCATTGATGCGTGTGGGGATAAGCCTGATGGGCCTTTCGCATCAAATGCCGGTGTGGTGGTGCCTGGCAGTGGTGAAACCGAGCGAACGGCCAGTCAGGTTGCGGAAGAAATGGCCGGCCAAGTGGCTTCGTTCACCTCACACTGGCAGCAGCATGAGGAGAGCCTGCTGTTTTTAACCGGGGGAGATATCGCCATGGCCGTGCTGTCTCGGTTAGGCGCGAGCCATATTGGGGTTGAAGCCGAGTGGTCACCCGGCGTGGCACTCGGCTATATCAATGGCGATCCCCAGCGCCGGGTGATGACCAAAGCGGGAGGCTTTGGCGATCCACAGCTGCTCGTGCGTTTACATGATCAGTTCAGTCTTCGCCTAAATCGTCATCGACACGCTGAAAAACCTGATTGAGAAGGTTGCGCAATGGTAGGCAACCAACTAGGTTTGAAATGGGTGGTATGACACGTATACAGCTCTATGGTCGGTTATGTCGTATACCACTGCTCACCTAATAATTAACTGCAGATCACAATAGCCAACAATAAATCCAATGGTTATGAGGAGTACACGATGAGCCACAAACGCCAGCACTCACTGAAGATGGCCCGCCTGCTAACGGCCACGCTAATCGCCGGTGGTCTCTCAGTGACCGGCGCTGTGCATGCGCAGGAAGAACTCAACTTCGCTCACGTCTATGAGACATCCGAGCCTTACCACGAGTGGGCGCTGTGGGCAGCGGATGAAATCGAGGAGCGCACTGACGGTCGTTATTCAATCAATGTGCATGCGGCGTCTTCGCTCGGTAAAGAGTCGGATATCAACGAGGGACTGCAACTGGGTACCGTCGATCTGATTTACACCGGTAACCAGTTTGCAGGGCGCTTCTATGGCCCGGTGGGCATTGCCGGTGCGCCTTATATGTTCCGCGATTTTGAGCATTGGCAGGCTTACGCCGATAGTGATTTGTTCGATGAAATCGCCCAGGGTTACCAGGATGAAACCGGTAATGTACCGTTGGCCATGAACTACTACGGCCGTCGCCATGTGACGTCTAACGAACCGATCAATACGCCTGAAGACATGGAAGGCCTAAAAATTCGTACGCCCAATGCGCCCATGTACATGATGTTCCCCGAAGCGGTGGGCGCTAACCCTACCCCGATTGCTTTCTCTGAAGTCTATTTGGCGCTCCAGCAGGGCGTCGTGGATGCCCAGGAGAACCCGCTGCCGACCATTCGCGCCAAAGCGTTTCATGAGGTTCAGGATTACATCAACCTGACCGGGCATATTACCGATTCGCTAATCACCATTGCCGGTGGCCCGCTGTGGAACCGTCTCTCTGAGGAAGACCGGGAGATTTTCCGTGAGGTCTACACCGAAGCGGGGCAGCGCATCACTCAGGATATTCTTGAATCCGAGGAAGAGCTGGTGGCTTGGTTCGAAGAGCAGGGTGTGACCGTCAACGAAGTGGATATCGAACCCTTCCGCGAAGCCACGATTCCGGCCCATAACGGGGAAGCGGCGACGTGGGATCAGGAAACCTATGATCGTCTTCAGGCGATCGGCCAGTAATACCGTGAGGCCTGGTTTTTCCAGAATCCGGACGTTGCCGGGATCGTTTTTTTCGTAGACCAAGACGCGCCCCGCCCAAGCCTTGGGTGGGGCGAAGGGGGAGCCTTTCATGCACCAAACTGACCCCACTGAAGAGACCAGCCTCGCCGGTCTCGACGATGATTCCTTCAACATCCATGACTATGCCGTAGAGGATTTCCTGACGCTTGGGATCTTCTGGCTGCTGGCACTGGATGTCTTTATGCAGTTTTTCAGCCGCTATGTGCTGGGTAATTCCATCGCCTGGACGGAAGAGATGGCGCGCTATCTATTGGTCATGGTGGGCTTTATGGGCAGCACCATGGCCGTGCGAAAGGGATCGCATATCGCTGTGGAATTTTTCTACCGCTACATGCCGGGGTGGCTGGGTCGCGTGATGTCGACGCTGGTAGATCTGATCAACATTGCCTTCTTCGCCAGCATGGCCTGGATCACCTTCAAACTGGCTGATCGCACCAGTGCCATGATGGCCTCGGTGGATATTCCTAAAAGCTGGCTTTATTACCTGGTGATGGTGGGCTTTATCCTCATGCTGGTGAGAGGGGTGCAGGTGGCTATTCGTCACTGGCGCTCGGGCACCAGTGAACTACTCGATACCCAATAACAACACGCCAACACGCTACTCTCTCGGAGATCACCCCAATGCCCAACATTTTGGCTGTGCGGCGCGGCGGTGCGGTAGTACCGCCATTGGTTGCGGCTATCGCGATACTCGGCTGTATCGCCCTGGCCGCCACTCAGCACTATTTACTGTTCCTGTTTGCGGCACTCTTCACTCTGCTGGTGATGGGGGTGCCGATTGCCATTAGCCTTGCTGGCTCATGCCTGCTGTATGTGCTGCTGACCGGCAGAGTGCCCGATGTGGTGGTCATGCACCGCATGATCAACGGCGTCGACAGCTTTCCGCTGTTGGCGATTCCGTTTTTTATACTCGCCGGTAACCTGATGAATAACGGCGGCATTACCGTGCGAATCTTTGATTTTGCCAAGGCCTTGATGGGCTGGATGCGGGGCGGTCTGGGGCACGTCAATGTAGGCGCCAGCATCGTATTTTCTGGCATGTCCGGCGCCGCCGTCGCCGATGCTGGGGGGCTGGGTACCATTGAAATCAAGGCCATGAAAGATGCCGGGTACGACGAAGAGTTCTCGGTGGGGATCACCGCGGCATCTTCGACCATCGGCCCGATTATTCCGCCAAGTCTGCCGATGGTCATCTACGGCGTCATGGCGTCAGTGTCGGTCGGTCAGTTGTTCGTCGCTGGCTTGGTGCCGGGCCTGTTGATGGGGCTGGTGCTGATGGCCATGATCACGATCATTTCCCGGCGCCGCGGCTATACCCGCGACGCGGTGTTCTCGCTGCCGGTGCTTGGCCATACGTTCAAGCGTGCCTTTTTATCACTACTTACGCCGATCATCATCGTCGGCGGCATCATGACAGGGGCCTTTACGCCGACCGAAGCGGCGATCGCTGCAGTGGTGTACGCCTTGGTACTGGGGGGCGTGGTTTACCGTAGCCTGACTTGGCGCCGCCTGCTCAAGGTGAGCATGGAAACCATCGAAACCACCGCCGTTATTCTACTGATCGTCGCGGGTGCCTCGATATTTGCCTGGATATTGACCAGCAACCAGGTCACTCAGCATGTGGTCACCCTGCTTGGCCCATTTGCCGATAATCCCATCGCCACGCTGATCATTATCAACCTGGTGCTGATCGTCGTAGGCTGCTTTATGGAGACCATCGCGGCGATCACCATTCTGGTGCCGGTATTGTTGCCGGTGGCCGTTACCGCGGGCGTCGACCCGGTGCATTTCGGCGTAATCATGGTGCTCAACCTGATGATCGGCCTGCTGACCCCGCCGGTGGGCATGGTGCTCTATGTGCTGTCGCGGGTGTCCGGCATCTCTTTTGAAAAATGCATGCGTGGCACGCTGCCGTTCCTGGTGCCGCTGGTCATCGCCTTGCTATTGGTCACCTTCATTCCCGCCATCTCGCTGTGGCTGCCGACACTGCTTTATCGTTAAGCATTACCGGGGCTGGCCAATGATCAGCCAGCGGCCCGATCGAAACCAGGAGCTATCGATTAATGAGAGATACATCGACCAATTTTCGCGTCGCTCGTGAAGACCTTAGCCGTTTTATGCAAGCGGTGCTGGCGGTGGCGGGCGCTGATCAGGCCTCAGCAGATGCCGTCACCCGCGCGCTGGTCACCGCCTCACGCATGGGGACTGACAGCCATGGCCTACGCCTGTTGCCGCATTATTTACTGGCACTTAAGGGCGGGCGGATCAACGGCGCACCCGACATGCAGTTCCACCAACGCCTGGCGGCGACCGGTTTTCTAGATGCTGACGACGGGTTGGGGCATCTGGCGGGTTACACCGCCATGGAGCACGCCATGGCAATGGCAGAAAAGGTGGGCATGGGCGCTGTCGCAGTGGGTAACTCGTCGCACTTTGGCGCGGCGGGGTGCTATGCGTTGGCAGCGGCCGAGCGCGGTTATCTCGGCATGGCGTTCTGCAATTCGGACCCGTTTGTGCTGCTGCATGAGGGTGCCAAGCCCTTTCACGGTACCAACCCCATCGCCTTTGCGGCGCCGGTGGCGGGCGAGTCGCCTTACCTGCTGGACATGGCCACCAGCTCGGTGCCGTGGAATCGCGTGCAGCAGTTTGGGGCGATTGGTCGTGAACTGCCGGATCAGGTCGCGGCGGACGCCGACGGGCAGGTAAGCCGCACGCCTAGCGAAGTGGCCGCACTGTTACCGCTGGGCGGTAGCGGCTTTGGCTTCAAGGGTGCGGGGTTAGGCGGCATGGTGGAGGTGCTGAGTTCGATGCTCTCGGGTATGCAGCATGGCTTCAAGCTGCTGCCCATGGGCGGGCCAGACATGTCGACGCCACGCGGGGTAGGGCATTTCTTCCTGGTCATGAAGCCGGATGCGTTTGTCGAGGCGGACACCTTTGCCCGCGGAATGGCCGAGTACTTGGCCGATCTGCGTGCCCAGCCTGCTGCACCCAATGCCCAGGTAATGGCGCCTGGGGATCGCGAATGGCGCTGTCAGGCCCAGCGCGACGCCGAAGGCATCCCGCTCGACTCTGCCAATCAGTTGGCCTACGCCGAAATCGCCGAGCAGTACCAAATCGCGCCACTCACTCAATTGGATTGAAAGATTGGGTCGAGCGCTTTGGTTGAAGACGGGTTTAAAGGAAAATGGCGAGAAATGCCGTAAAATGGCGGCGAATTCTAGGTTAACCAAGGGTGACTGCCTATGAGCAGATACCGGATCGAGCGTAAAACGCTGTCCGAACAGGTGGCTGAACAGCTCGAGGCGGAGATTCTCGACGGGCGGCTAAGTGAAAACGACCAATTGCCCTCAGAACGAGAGTTGATGGAGCAGTTTGGCGTGGGTAGGCCAGCGGTACGTGAAGCGCTGTTTCACCTACAGCAGCTTGGCCTCATCGCCATCAACAGCGGCACGCGGGCCCGGGTGATTCGTCCTACCGCCGAGGCGGTAATGGCGAGGCTCTCCGGCGTTACCCGTCAGCTGCTTTCCAAGCCCGATGGCCAGCAGTATTTCCAGGAAGCGCGGGCCATGTTCGAGATATCTCTGGCGCGCTACGCGGCTCGCAACGCTAGCGAAGAAGACCTTGCAAGGCTACGTGCTGCGTTGGCGGATAACCGCGATGCCATTGGCGACGAGGCTCGCTTCAAGCGCTCCGATAATGACTTCCATGGCGTGTTGGCCAGCATTGGCCGTAACCCTATTTTCGATGCCATTCACGTGGCGCTTTCTGAGTGGCTGGATGATCGCCGTGCGCTGGTATTACAGCAGAAGGATGAAGATAAAGCCGCGACCGCTGCTCACACCGAAATCATTGCGGCCATCGAATCCCGCGACCCGGATGCGGCCGAGGCGGCCATGCGGCGCCACCTCGATCGTCACTACGGCACTTACATGCAACTAAAAAAGCGCCTCTCGGACGCTTCTTAGTTTTTCTCTTTTGGGTCGCTATGCCTGCTTTAGCATTTGCCCCTGCCACCGTTATTACCCGGCGACAGGGGCGGCGCTTCGCTGCCTTTGTTACTCGGACATCGTCGATTCAGCGATCTCTTGGAATTCAGCCACTAGATCTTCGCCAATGCGCGGTGCCCACTCTTCGTAAACCGGCTGCACGGCTTCCTGGAAAGCGGCAATCTGCTCATCATCAAGGCGGGTGATTTGCATGCCACGCTCTTCAAGCTGCTCGCGCGCCCAATCGTCGTATTCGCTCGAAAGCTGGATCTCGTAATCGGCGGCTTGCAACGCGGCTTCTTGTACGAGTTCCTGATACTCAGGATCCAGACGGTCCCAGGTACGCTCAGAGATCATTTTGATGAAGGGGGTGTAGACGTGCCGTGTTTCGGAGCCGTAATCCTGCACTTCATAGAAGTTGGAGGTCAGGATGGTGCTCCAGGGGTTTTCTTGGCCGTCTACGACACCCTGCTCCATCGCTGAGAACAGCTCACCAAACGCCATGGGCGTGGGGTTGGCGCCCAGTGCTTGCCAGATGGCCAGGTGGACCGGGTTCTCCATGGTCCGAATGGACAGGCCGCGCACATCCAGGCCCGCCACATCTTCTGGCGAAGCGACTTCACGGGCGCTGTTGGAGAGCTGGCGGAAGCCGTTTTCAGAGAACGCCAGGGCTTTCAGGCCAGTGCCGTCGAAGGCATCAAGCATCTCTTGGGCAGCATCGCTGCGCATTGCTTTGACCGCCGCTTCACGAGTGGGCAGTAGGAATGGCAGGTCGAAAACAGCCAGCTCTTCTACATAGCCGGTGGCGGGAGAAGAGGAAGGGTAGGTCATATCCAGCGTGCCGGTTTGCAGCATTTCCATCATCTGCACGTCATCGCCAAGCTGGCTATTAGGGAAAATATTGACCGTAATGCGTCCTTCACTGCGCTGGTCAAGAATATCGGCAAAGTACTGGCTGGAAATATACTGTGGCGAACTTTCAGCCAAACCAAGGCCCATGCGTAAAGTAACGCTGCCGTGGTCACCCACCGTTTCACCGTCGATCTCCGGCGGATCGGATAGATCAGGCGTCTGTGCGTAAACCAAACCCGAGCTGAGCAGTGTGGCACCGGTCATCACTAGGGTGCGCTTCCAAAGATGATGCATAATCTTCACTCTCCTGGCGTGCTGGAGGCCACTGAGCCAAAAGCGTTGACCGAGCCAACTCCAGCATGATGTCTATTGTTGTTGTGTCTCTGCGGGACAGGCTTTCTCGCCTATGCGCCGCAACCCTTAGGTGAATGTGTAACGTTTTGCGCATATGTTCAACATATACTTTTGTATGTATCGACGCCGCCATCAAGAAAGCGTACCGTCGTGACCATCCTCCTTTATGACTTTTATAACCTTACTCTAGGCGTGGAGTGGCACCATGGCCAATTTTCAGCGAATAACTCCTGAGCAGTTGCGTTCACGCTACTGGTTCGATAATCCCGATCACGCCGGCACCACGGCACTATGCATCGAGCGCTACCTTAATTACGGCATTACGCTGGATGAGCTAACCAGCGGTAAGCCGATTATTGGTATTTGCCAGTCGGGCTCGGACTTAACCCCCTGCAATCGTCATCACATCGACTTGGTCAAGCGGGTGAAAGACGGGATCCGCGCGGCAGGCGGCGTGCCGTTTGAGTTCCCCATGCACCCGATCCATGAAAACGTGCGCCGTCCCACGGCGGCGTTAGACCGTAACCTCGCCTATTTGGGCATCGTCGAAGTGTTGCACGGCTACCCGCTAGACGGGGTGGTCTTGACCACCGGCTGCGATAAAACGACTCCCGCAGCGCTGATGGCGGCGGCAACGGTGAACATTCCGGCCATCGTGCACTCCGGTGGGCCGATGCTCAACGGCTGGCGCGGCGCTGAGCGAGTAGGGTCGGGTACGATTATCTGGGAGCTACGCAAGCGCCTAGCGGCAGGGGATATCGACTACGCCGAGTTCCTGTCCCGCGCCAGCGACTCAGCACCCTCGATAGGCCACTGCAATACCATGGGCACCGCCTCCACCATGAACTCCATGGCGGAAGTGCTGGGCATGAGCCTGCCCGGTTCCGCAGTGATTCCCGCGCCCTATAAAGAGCGGGCGATGGTTGCCTACGACACCGGCACGCGAATCGTCGATATGGTCTGGGAAGATCTGCGCCCGCTGGATATCCTGACCCGCGAAGCCTTTGAGAACGCCATCGTGGCGTGTTCGGCGCTGGGCGGCTCCTCGAACGCGCCGGTGCACATCAATGCGATTGCCCGCCACGCGGGGATCGAGATTAACAATGATGACTGGCAGCGCTTGGGTCATAAAATTCCGCTGCTGGCCAACGTGATGCCCGCCGGGGCTTTCCTGTGTGAAGAGTTCCACCGTGCTGGCGGTGTGCCTGCAATTCTCCATGAACTGCAAACGGCCGGTAAGCTGCACGGCGATGCCCTGACGGTCAACGGCCGCTCAATAGGCGATAATCTACAGGGTCGCGAAACCCAGGACCCCGATGTGATTTGTCGCTACGGCGATCCCCTGGTCGAGCACGCAGGCTTCCTCAATCTCAAGGGCAACCTGTTCGACTCCGCGCTGATGAAAACCAGCGTGATCTCCCGGGATTTCCGCGCGCGCTTCCTCAATGATCCCAACGACCCGGAAGCCTTTGAAGGCAAGGTCGTGGTATTTGATGGCTCGGAAGATTACCACGCCCGTATCGATGACCCGGCGCTCAACATTGACGCCCGCACCATTCTGGTGATGCGCGGCGCAGGCCCCGTCGGCCACCCCGGCGGTGCCGAGGTCGTCAATATGCAGCCGCCAGAAGCGCTGATCAAGCAAGGCATCGAATCACTGCCGTGCCTGGGCGATGGCCGTCAATCAGGCACCTCTGGCTCGCCGTCGATTCTCAACGCTTCCCCCGAAGCCGCTACTGGCGGCGGCCTGGCGCTGCTGGAAAGCGGCGACCGGCTGCGGGTCGATCTCAAGCGTGGCGAAGTACAGCTTTTGATTGAAGCGAGTGAACTGGAAGCCCGCCGGACGCGTTTGGCCGAGCAGGGTGGCTACCGCTACCCCGGTCATCAGACGCCTTGGCAGGAAATTCAGCGCAGCATGGTCGAACCGCTGGACCGCGGCATGACGCTAGCGCCTGCCACCAAGTATCGCGATGTCGCTCGCCAGCATCCGCCGCGGGATAACCATTAAAGGGGCAAATCAGTTAAGGGATTAATATTCAGATGAGCCGTTTTAGTACCTTGTCGCATCGTCAGCAGGGGCTGCTGTTGACCGGCGGCGGCGCGATCATCATGGCGCCGGATGCCTTGCTGCTCAAGGTAGCTGACCTGCCCGATGCCGAAATATTGATGTGGCGCGGCTTTCTCTCCGGGCTGGGTTTTCTGCTGATTGCCCTGGCGCGCTATGGCCGGGGCACGTTGGCTGCCTACCGGCGCTGCGGTTGGACCGGTATCGTCGTAGCGCTGCTGTTCAGCCTAACCACCTGTGGTTTCGTGCTGGGCAACCAGTACACCAAGGCGGGCAACGTGCTAATGATACTCGCCAGTTCACCGATTATCGCCGCCGTTCTCTCCTGGATTATCCTCAAGGAGCGTTTGCCCCGGCGTACCTGGCTGGCCATTTGTCTCTGCATGGTGGGTGTAGCGATGATCGCGCTGGATGATGCCGGGGCAGGGTCGTGGGTGGGTAACGCTTTCGCCTTGATGGCAGCGACCACGCTGGCGATTAATTTCACCCTTTGCCGCACGCGACCGGGCGTCGATATGAGCCCGATGCTGGTATTCAACGGACTTGTCGTCGGTAGCGTTGCGGGAATTTTTTGGCTGACAGGGAGCGAATCAACCACACTGCCTGCTACCAGCCAGCTCGCCGTGGTGATCCTGCTGTGCCTGATTATCGTGCCCTGCGGGGTAACGCTGCTGCAGCGCGGGCCGCTCTATCTGCCGTCTGCGGAAGTAGGTCTGCTGCTGCTACTCGAGGTGGTGGTAGGGACGCTGTTAGCGTGGTGGATTTTAGGCGAGCAGCCCGCGCCGATCGCCATGGTCGGCGGCCTTTTGGTGCTGGGCACACTGAGTGCGAAGGGCCTTTATGAAAGACGCCTTGAGCTACGCATGCGCGCTAGGCTAGGGGCCGCCACACCGATAACAGTAGACCGGTCAAGTACGTTATGATGGGCAGGAATCGAAACAGGGTCTTATCGTAGTGACGTCATCTCTTAGTAAGCCAGCCGCTCGCCCCAGTATCGCCGAATACCTCGCCGAGGAAATATTCGGCGGTCGCTACCATCCCGGCGACCTTGTGCCGCGTGAAATGGATCTATGCGAACGTTTTGCGATCAATCGCTCGGCGGTGCGCAGCGATCTTCGTCAGTTGGTAGAGGCGGGCATTATCGAGCGAATTTCTGGGCACGGCTCCAAAGTACGCGAGTACTCGGAGTGGCATATTCTCGATGCCCAGGTGACCGACTGGCTGACCCGTTACGCCGCCCCCAATCCGGAAATACAGCGCGAAATCCTCGCCTTTCGTTTGGATGTAGAACCCTATGTGGCAATGACCGCCGCCAAGCGCGCCAAAGCGCGTGATCTGGTGGCCATTGAAGAGGCCTTTGAGGGCTTGGGGCAGAACCTACGCAATGCCACCTGTGAAGAGGAGCGGCGGCTGCACAGCGAGTGCGATGTTGCCTTCCACGAGGCGATCTTCAAAGCCACCCACAATATTGTCTGGGCACAGCTGTCGCATATCCTGCGGCCCTCTATCTTTATGCTGGTGTCGATGTCCAACGAGAATGCCGTCGACCCCGACGAGAGCTTAGAGCGTCATCGCCAATTGATGGAGAGCATTCGCCTGCGTCGCCCCCGTGAGGCATTTTTAGCAGCTCAAGCCGTATTGGCGGGCACCGCTGCTGCGTTGGGCTTAGAGCACAGTGCCAGCTCGCTGGGCCGCAGTGTCGAGTTGCCCCATAACACCCAATGACGCTGATCTCTTCGCCATTTCCAGTTAAGCGATACTGGATTCGTGCTTTCATGAAACGTTTTTACACTTAAAACGATGCTTCCCTTAAAACGATTCTTCCAATAAACGATTATTCTCTTAAAACAGAGGCAAGCGTATGTCTGACTTCAACTCTGGCTTTAAGCTTGGCCTGGTGGGCGTGGGCAAGATTGTTCGCGACCAACACCTACCGGCAATCGCCGCCACTCCAACCTGCCATCTTGTGGCCACGGCGGATCCCCACGCTTCGCTGCCGGATCTACCCGCTTATCAAGACCTGGAGGCGATGCTCGATGCGCATCCAGAGATCACCGCTGTTGCCATTTGTACCCCAACGCACCTGCGCTATTCACAGGCGCGAGCAGCGTTGATGCGTGGCAAACACGTGCTGCTGGAAAAGCCGCCTGGGGCGACGCTGAGTGAAGTGGAGGACTTGATTGCCTGCGCTAAGCAACAAGGCGTCAGCCTGTTCGCGGCTTGGCATTCGCGCTTTGCGCCCGGCGTCGCGCACGCGCAGCAGTGGTTAGCCGATCGTCAGGTTCAACGGGTCGAGATCGAGTGGAAGGAGGATGTGCGGGTGTGGCATCCGGGCCAGGCGTGGATTTGGGAGCCGGGTGGCATGGGCGTGTTTGATCCCGGTATCAACGCGCTGTCGATTGCGACCGAAATCCTACCTCAGCCGTTTTTTCTGCAGCAGGCGCGGCTGCTGGTGCCGAGCAATGCGCAAACCCCAATCGCAGCGGAACTGGCATTTACCGACCCTAAAGGCGCGGTCATTGCGGCAGAATTTGACTTCCGCCAGAGCGGCCCACCCACCTGGGATATGCATGTCGAGAGTGACAGCAGTCGCATGAGCCTTACCCAGGGCGGCTGCTGCTTGATGATCGACGGCGAATGCGTGATCGAAGATGAAGAGCGCGAGTACCAAGGCCTCTATGCACGGTTTGCCGAGCTAATCGCAAACAGGCGCAGCGAGGTGGATGTTGCCCCGCTGCGCCAAGTCGCCGATGCATTTCTATACGGTCATCGAGAAACCACCGACGCCTTCATTGAGTAACGTCTTGAGTGACGCTGGTTTATTCACGCTTACCATCGACCAGGCGTGATACGCCAGCCGGGTTACCATCACGAATCGCCTCAGGCAGTAGGCCTTCCGGCAGCGCCTGGTAGCACACCGGGCGCAGGAAGCGGAAGATCGCGGCGCTACCTACCGAAGTGGTGCGTGAGTCCGACGTCGCCGGGTAAGGGCCGCCGTGAACCATGGCGTGGCACACTTCGACACCCGTCGGCCAGCCGTTGGCCAAGATGCGTCCGGCTTTGCGCTCCAGGGTTGGCATCAATTGCTTAGCCGTCGCCAAGTCAGCGTCATCCATCTGCAGCGTAATGGTGAGCTGGCCTTCCAACTGAGCCGCCACACGGGCCACTTCCTGAGCATCGGCACAGGCGATGACCAGCGATGTGGAGCCGAACACTTCCTCTTGTAACGCGGGGTCGCTCAGGAAAGCATCCGCCTGGGTGACAAACAGCCCCGCTTGGCAGGGGTGCGCTGTCTCACCGGCCTGGCCGCGCGCCACCTCGGTGACCTTGTCATGGCTTGCGAGCCGACTAACGCCCTGCTGATAGGCGTCATGAATACCCGGCGTCAGCATGGTTTGGCCTGCGCTACCCTTAACGCCTTCACCGGCTGCCGCAACAAAGGCATCCAATTCAGGGCCTTCGATTGCAATCACTAGCCCAGGGTTGGTGCAGAACTGTCCAGCGCCCATATTGAGCGAGCCGACAAATCCTTCGGCAATCGCTTTACCGCGCGCCTTGAGCGCTTCGGGCAGCAGGAAGACCGGGTTGATCGAGCTCATTTCAGCATACACCGGGATCGGCTGTGGCCGTGCCTGGGCGGTGGCCATCAAGGCCGTGCCACCACTGCGTGAACCGGTAAAGCCAACGGCTTGAATGCGCGGGTCAGCGACCAGTGCCTGACCGATCTCTTTGCCAGAACCGAATAGCAGCGAGAAGACGCCCTCGGGGAGATCGCACTTGGCCACGGCGCGCTGAATCGCGCGGCCTACCAGTTCGGAAGTGCCGGGGTGGGCAGAGTGACCCTTGACCACGACCGGGCAGCCAGCCGCTAGCGCAGAGGCGGTGTCGCCACCGGCCACACTGAAGGCGAGCGGGAAGTTGCTGGCGCCAAACACAGCCACGGGGCCTAGCGCAATATGGCGCTGACGCAGGTCGGCGCGCGGAAGCGGCTCACGATCGGGCATGGCCGGATCGATACGCACATCCAACCACTCTCCCGCGCGGACTACGGAGGCGAACAGACGAAGCTGGCCACAGGTGCGACCCCGTTCGCCTTCTATACGCGGGCGGGGCAGGCCGGTTTCGGCCATGGCGCGCTCAACCAGCTCATCACCGATTCCTTCGATTTCAGCGGCAATGGTTTCAAGAAACGTCGCGCGTGCCTCTAGGCTAGTTTCGCGATAGCTATTAAAGGCTGCTTCGGCTAACGCACAGGCCTGGTCGACTTCGGCTTTGCTGCCGCCAGGGTAGGCAGGGCTAAGCGTTTCGCCAGTGGCGGGGTTTACGGCTTGAATGTCAGCCTGTTGGCCGCTGACGGCCTGCTGACCAATCAGTAATTTACCTTCCAAAGTCATACATCCTCCTGCTTGGCTTGATTTGCTTGCGCTATTTGACTTGCGTTAGAGCGATTGAACGGTGATCGCCGGTGCGTCTGCTTCCACCTGCAGCGGATTGCGCAGGGCGCGCCCGAACGCATCAATACGAATCTCAAAGCGGTCGCCTTCGCGTACTTTGATGTTGTCAGCAAAGCTTAGCGTAGCTGTGCCAAAAAAGTGTACGTGGATATCACCAGGGCGTCGGAAACCGGAGTACTTAAAGTGATGGTATTCAAGGTTGGCCAGGCTGTGGGCCATGTTGGCCTCGCCGGTCAAAAAAGGCTTTTCCCATACGGTCTCGCCGTCGCGCTGAATCGAGCTGGTGCCCTCTAAATGGGCGGGCAATTCGCCAATCAAAAGCTCCGGACCAAAGCTGCAGGCGCGCAGTTTGGAGTGAGCCAGCCATAAATAATTGAAGCGCTCGGTGACATGGTCCGAAAATTCGTTACCTAGTGCGTACCCGACTCTCCAGGGTAGACCGTCCTCGCCAATCACGTAAAGGCCTGCCAGTTCGGGCTCTTCGCCAGCATCTTGCGCGAATGCGGGCGACGGGATCGCTGCTTCCGGTGCTACCACACACTGGCCATCGCCTTTGTAGAACCACTCTGGCTGCGCGCCGATCTCGCCCGCGTTGGGTTTGCCGCCTTCCACGCCCAGCTTGAACATACGCATGGAGTCGGTGAGGTCTTCTTCCGCGGCCTGGGCCTTTGCGTGCATCGCCGAGCGGGTGTCGGCGCTACCCAAGTGGGTAAGGCCAGTGCCGGTGACCAAGCAGTGCGCTGGATCGGGATGGGTCAATGGCGGCAGCAGGTGCTTATCGTCGACTAATGCTTGGTAATCCAAACGCGTGTCGGTCTGCGCGGCGGTCACTGAGTCGCCAAGAGACTGACCCGCGCTAATGGCTCGGTTGGCGAGCGTATAGGTGTCGCAATCAAGCAGCCTAACCTGCTGTTCACTCTCTACCAGCGCGGCGCGAACCTGGCCTTGGTAGTCACACTGAATCAGTCGCATGGTGATCTCCTTATGAAACCTATTGTAGTCGTTATCAAAGCGGCCAGATGGCGAGTTGCGGCCACATCAATAGCGCCGCGAGTACACACAGCTGAATAGCCATAAAGGGTAGTACGGACAGGTAAATATCCTTAAGGCTGATATCTGGCGGTGCCACGCTTTTAAGGTAGAAAGCGGCGGGACCGAAGGGCGGTGACAGGAACGATACCTGCATATTGACGGCGAATAGAATGCCGAACCAGATCGGGTCGAAACCGAGCTGAATAACAATAGGCAGAAAGATTGGCAGGGCCAGCATGGCAATCCCGATCCAATCAAGGAATAGCCCCAGCACCAGCATGATCGCCATCATCACCAAAATGATTACTATCGGCGCTACGTCGAGCCCCATGATCAAGCTTGAGACGAAGCGGTTACCGCCCATGAGATTATAGACACCCACCAGGGCGGCGGCGCCGATGCCGATCCAGATGATCATGCCGCAGGTGTTCATGGTTTGGCCCAGGCTATGGTGCAGCATGCCAGGAGTGAATTCGCCGCGGATAATGGTCGCCAGCAGTACACCAAAGACACCCATGGCCGCTGCTTCGGTCACTGAGGCAATCCCGCCATAAATAGTGCCCAGTACCAAAAAAGCAATTAACCCCGGCAGTAGGATGGCTTTCACCGCGTCCAGCTTGGTGGCGAAAGGATTATCGAGGGCGTTTTTGTCTAGTGGCGGTCCCAGAGCGGGGTTTTTCAAGCAGCGCACCAGCACATAGGCAATGTAGGAGCCCATCAGAATGACTGCTGGGGTCACGGCCGCCGCGAACAGGTCCGCAATCGAGACGCTGGCGATCAAGCCGTAAATAATCAGTACGATGGAGGGCGGCATCATTGTGCCCAGTGCTCCCCCAGCACACACGACGCCGATGGAGAGTCGCTTGTCATAGCCGAGACGCAACATTTGCGGTAGCGCCAGAATCCCCAGCAGTACGATTTCACCACCGATAATGCCCGAGAGCGCCGCCAGGAAAAACGCCACCACAATGGTCTGTACCGCAACGCCACCCGGCAAGCGACCGGCGAAAACGCGCATGGCGTTGAACAAATCCTTCGCGATGCCGGAGCGATCCAGTAGCGATGCCATCAACACGAACATGGGCACCGCCACCAGTGAATATTCGGTGATAAACCCATAGACGCGGCTAGTGACTAGCGGCAATGCCGCCTCGCCGAACCAGCCGAAGGTAAAGGCTAATGCCACTAAACCGGTGATAAAAGCGAGCGGTAGGCCGGTAACCAACAGGGCAAAAATGCCACCCACCATCAGTATGGTGGCCGTTGAAATATCCATTAGCGGGCCTCCTCAATGCTGTTATAAGGCTTCGCTTTCAGCGATTGCCATAGATGCAGGCAGGCCTGGAGCGTCATTAACGCCAGCGCAAATAGGATCATGCCTTTGACCATGGCGGGAAAAGGCGGATTCCAGGAAGTACCAGAACGCTCCAGCGACCATTCGCCAAGCGGGTTATGTGATGCTCCCCAAAACATATGGAACGCGGCGTAGCTCATCGCCAGGCAGAAAATGAGGGTGAGCAGGTCGTTGAAGCGATCCATCCAACACTTCAAGCGGGGGCCGGCGCTGTCGTACAGCACCTTGACCCGAATATGACTATTGCGCGCCATGGCGGCCGGACCACCCAGCACAAAGATGACGGCAATCAAAAACACCACCGTTTCGTGCACCCACGAGGTCGGGTTGTTAAAGCCGTAACGCATAAAAACTTCGACGACGCTAATACCCATGGCTACCAGCACCAGCCAGGAAACAGCGCGGCTGCCCCGGGCAATCAGACGGTCTAACGCATTGCGTTCGGGGGCGATCTCCTCGACCGTTTCGAGAACTTCGGGCAGGTCATGGGTGGGAGGAGAGCGATATTGAGTGTCAGGCTTTTTTTGAGACATGGCGCGACTCTACGCGCAGCGCTCGGAGTGTTTGCCCGAGCGCTGCGTTGGTTAGGTTAATGAGGCAGCATTAAGAGCCGGACGTTAGAGCAGATTGCGCGAGCGTAAAAAGGCGGTCGCTGAATCATAGATTTTCTGGGTCATTTCATTTTCGCCGGCCCACTCTTGCCACTCTTGCTCTGCCGCGGTGCGGAATTTTTGACGCTCTTCAGCGGGAAGATCGAAAGGATGAACCTCGGGGTCTTCCTGAAGCCGCTGGAGGGTCTCAATATCCTGCTCTTTGAGGCGTGCAATTAGGTCATAGGCCATGCCATCAAAGGCGGTATTTAATGTGGTTTGTAGCTCTTCTGGCAGGCCATCCCAGATATCCTTATTGATCGATACGGCGATCATCGGCATAGAGTGGAAGCCTGGGTAAAGCGGGTAAGGGGCGAAAGCGTGCAAGCCCATGGCGTCATTATTTGAAAGCACCGTGGAGTCAGCAGCGTCGATCACGCCTTTTTCCAGGCCGGTATACACCTCAGAACCCGGTAGGTTGACTGGGGTGGCGCCAATGCGCTCGAAGATGTTGTACACCATGCCTTGGGGCGCGCGGATCTTAAGCCCTTCAAAGTCGGCGATGGATTCGATAGGTACCGTGGAGGGTACTGACTCTAACGGGAAGGTGGCCGCACTGATCAAATGCGCGCCATAAGGCTCAACCAATTCATTGTAGAGTTCTTCACCGCCGCCGTACTTCATGAATTCCAAAAAGTCGTAGGGGTTCTGCCATGCCCCCACGAGGTTGCCGAGCATGCCAAAAGCCGGATCCTGGCCAGAGAAGTAACTGGGATCGGTCATATGACCCTGCAGAATCCCTGAGCTAACAGCGGTCAACGTTTCGGTAGGGCCGACGACGGAATTGATCGGCATTACCTCGATTTCAACACGACCATCGGTCATCGCGGTGATTTTTTCTGCCCACTCCTGTTTGATCTTGAAGCTGGGCTCCCCCGACGTTTCTGATGCTTGAAACTTCCACTCGTATTCGGCCGCCTGAGCGGTTGAAAGGCCTAGTAGCAGCGCTGAGCCGGTGAGTAGCAAGCTGTGTTTTTTCGTGAACATGACACTATTCCTCAAGATTATTGTTGTGGAAAAAGTGGTGGTGATCGGGGTCTGTGACCCTGGCGAAGGGGTAATGTTGAACATTAAGGACAATTGTTCAACATATACTTTTGTATGGTCGACTATCTTTTGAGGGTGGTTTAGTGTCGTGTCAATTCACCACCGGTATCGACATATCCCCCTGGGCCGTCAGCTGTTACCGAAATAAAACAAGGAGTTAACTTCATGGGCCAACGTCAACATCCGCTACGCAGTGCAGAATGGTTTGGCACAGCTGATAAAAACGGCTTTATGTACCGCAGTTGGATGAAGAACCAGGGCATTCCCGACCACGAGTTTCAGGGCAAGCCGATTATCGGCATCTGCAATACTTGGTCGGAACTGACGCCCTGCAACGCGCACTTCCGTAAGCTGGCGGAGCACGTGAAAAAAGGCGTGCTGGAGGCGGGCGGCTACCCGGTGGAGTTCCCGGTCTTTTCCAACGGTGAGTCGAATCTGCGCCCCACGGCGATGTTCACCCGTAACCTGGCCAGTATGGATGTGGAAGAGGCGATTCGTGGCAACCCCATCGATGCGGTCGTGCTGTTGGTGGGCTGCGACAAAACCACCCCGGCGCTACTGATGGGCGCGGCGAGCTGTGATATCCCCACCATCGTGGTGACCGGCGGACCGATGCTCAACGGCAAGCACAAGGGTAAGGATATTGGTTCCGGCACCGTGGTCTGGAAGCTCTCCGAACAGGTAAAAGCCGGTGAGATTTCACTTCACGACTTTATGGCAGCGGAAGCCGGCATGTCACGCTCTGCGGGCACCTGCAACACCATGGGCACCGCCTCCACCATGGCCTGCATGGCCGAATCTTTGGGTACCTCGCTGCCCCACAACGCGGCGATTCCGGCTGTCGATTCCCGCCGCTATGTGCTGGCGCATCTCTCGGGTAACCGCATCGTCGAGATGGTCAACGAAGACCTGCGGCTGTCGAAAATTCTTACCAAGGAAGCCTTCGACAACGCCATCCGCACCAACGCCGCCATCGGGGGCTCCACCAACGCGGTGATCCATCTCAAAGCGATTGCCGGACGGATCGGTGTCGATCTCAAACTGGACGACTGGAGCCGGGTGGGGCGTGGCACGCCCA